>Ga0209054_1002050_pt1 | contig 10479 bp, 9 predicted proteins | sample SaaInlV_DNA_200m_FD_184689 | JGI IMG/M metagenome (GOLD analysis project Ga0209054, IMG submission 184689) | Marine microbial communities from expanding oxygen minimum zones in the Saanich Inlet - SI075_LV_DNA_200m (SPAdes) (version 2) | ecosystem: Environmental > Aquatic > Marine > Unclassified ... | reverse complement strand
GCCAGGAAATACAAACCACGTGCAACTATCTCCAACTTTGCAGGCAACACGTAGTAATTACACCAGAGTGCATAAAGGCCGTATACCTTTATATTTAGATTATTTTATTAATGCGAAGCCTGAACAAGTTTTGGTAGATCAGCTTCAGTCAGAACAAGGCAGTCGTTTTCTTCGAAAAAGAAATCGTAATATTATTATTAAAATAACGGAAGAAATAAAGATACACAAGCAATTTATATGGCTAACTTTAAGTCAAATAAAGTCTTTAATGCAATATGATAATATTGTTAATATGGACACCAGGTCAGTTATTTCTTGCATCTCATTTGGTAAGAAAATCAAAAATGATATAGAGTTAGAAACAAGTTTAATAGATTCTAGAAAGATAGACTTTTTAAAGTCATCAATGTCAATAAACTCAAAATCTACTATTTTTCAATTAATAAGCTTCCTTACAAACATAAAAAGTAAATGTGTACTTAACATTGAAAGAGTAAAGTTAAATTGTTTAGATGATTGGTCTATTGATGAAATGAAAATTTTTCATAATGAAAATAAATTTTTTGAAGTAATCGCGGTTGATGTTGAAATTAACAATAGAGAGGTTTTGAATTGGAGTCAACCGATGATTGCGCCGACTCACCAAGGCCTTTGTGCATTTTTGGTAAAAAAGATAAATGGGGTGATTCATTTTATTGTTCAAGGAAAAATAGAATGCGGCAACCTTGATATTGTCGAGTTTGCACCAACTGTACAGTTGTTAACTAGAAACTATAAAACAATACAGCAATCTCAAGTGTTGTTTTTACAAGAAGTTTTAGAAACCAAAAAATCCAATATTATCTTCGACACTTTACAATCAGAGGAGGGTGGACGTTTTTATCAAGATAGTAATCGATATATGATGGTTATGGCTGACAATAATTTATGCGAAGAGTTACCTGATAACTATACCTGGATGACGTTAAATCAATTACACACCTTTCTAAAATTTAATAATTTTATTAATGTTCAAGCACGTAGTTTAATTGCGGCAATAGAGTACTCATGAATAAAAGTATAAAAATAGGTGTATTGGGCTGCTCTAGTTTTGGAATGCGTTCAATGGTTCCGACCATTAAAGAGATGGGGAATGAGTTCGAATTGGTGGCTATCTCAAGTAGAAGGATTGAAAAAGCAAAAAAGTATGCTAAAATTTTTGACATACAATATACTTTTGATTCTTATCAACAACTGATAGATTTAGAAGGTTTAGATGCAGTATATATTCCTTTACCTAATGCTTTACATTTTCAATGGGTTAAGATTGCTATTGAAAAAAGTTTACATGTCTTAGTAGAAAAACCTATGGCTTTAACTTATGATCAGGTTAAATATCTTAATGATTTAGCCTTACAAAATGAGTGTGTTTTAGTAGAAAATTTCCATTTTCGTTTTCATAAACAATTGGAGTTTATTCAAAAGGCTGTTAATGATGGCATTATTGGTGAACTAAGATGCGTTAAAAGTTCTTTTGGTTTTCCTCCATTTGTAGACAAAGCGAATATTAGGTACCAGAAGGAATTAGGTGGAGGATCTTTATTTGATGCAGGCGTTTACCCAATTAAAATAGTGCAACTATTTTTAGGGGGTGATATAGAAGTTTCTGCGGCAAATTTAGATTTAGATATTGAAACTCAGATTGATGTCTGGGGCGGTGCATACCTTAAACAAAAATCAGGATCATTATTTGCACAAATATCTTTTGGATTTGATAATTTTTATCAATGTAATTTAGAGTTATGGGGTAGTAAAGGGAGGATTTATGCAAATAGAATATTCACAGCTCCACCAGAACTAAAGACTAAAATTATTATTGAAACATTAGAAGATAGACAGGAATATAAAATGGAGGCTTGCAATCATTTTGAAAAAATATTAACTTATTTTTATCAATTAATCAATAGTGAAGAACAAAACTTAGAAGAATATGCACAAAATATTAATCAAGCAAGGCTGGTGTCTGAAGTGATGAAAAATAGTTAAACATGAAGTTTTTGATATTAGGGGTTGGATTCTTGGGTAGCAAGCTACTTAACGATTTATCTGATAATTTTGATGCTATTGGCGCAGATATTAAGCCAAAAAATATTGTAGTAAAAAAAATAGACGCAACCATCCCGCTAGAAATAGAAAACTTTTTAATGCAAGAAGCTCCTGATGTTGTTATAAATACTATTGCACTTTCTAGTTACTACGCTTGTGAAAAAGATCCTGGACTTTGTAGAAAATTAAATTTTGAATCAGCAAAAAATATTGCAAAGGCTTGTAGAAAGGTAAATGCAAAGATGGTATTTATTTCATCATCTTATGTTTTTGATGGAAGCAAAGGAGAGTACTTAGAAACAGATGTCCCTAATGCAACTACCCAATATGCTCTTTCGAAGATTGACGCAGAGAAAGAAGTATTAAAATTAAACAATTCAATTGTACTTAGATTTGAGCCGATTTATGGAATTGATGTATATAGTAAAAATATTGTTTTTGGCACTAATACATTTCAATCAGAAGTAAATGTAGCATTCCCAAATTTGTTAAGAAGGCCAATTTTTATCAATGATGTAGCATCTATTATTACTCTTCTGATTAGGAAAAATCAGCAAGGAATTTTCAATGTTGCTGGGGGAAGTACGCTAAAATGGTTAAATTTTCTGAATCATTTAGCCTCTTTAGAAAATACAGAAGATAAGATAAAAACTGTTGATAATGCGAGTTGGATGCTGTCACCACCATACAATACTAGTTTAAATACAGAGAAAATTATCTTACTTGGCGCTAAAATAACTGGCTTTCAACAAGCATTAAAAATAATAAAAAAGGAGGATAGTTTTTGACTCATCAAATTAAAAAATGTCGAGCATGTGGTTCAGCTAATTTAGAGAAAGTTTTTGAGCTTGGCAATCAGGCATTATCGGGAGTATTCCGCTCTAAGGATGTTGATGATATCTTGTCTGGTCCTTTGAATCTGTGCCAATGTACTCAATGTAGTTTAGTGCAATTAGAGCATTCATACCCGTTAGATGAGATGTATAACGAGAACTATGGTTATCGATCTGGTGCAACAACTTATATGAAAAGCCATTTGAACAATATTATTGAATTTGCAAAAAAAAATACTTCTCTGAGAAAAGGTGATTATGTTTTAGATATTGGCTCTAACGATGGAACTTTACTTAGCTGCTATCCAAAGGAGAAATATAATAGAGTCGGCATAGATCCGGTTGCTAAAAAGTATTTAGACCTTTATGACAATGACATAAAGGTTGTTACTGATTTTTTTAATATAGATAATTACTTATCAGTCGCCTCTCAAAAGGCAAAGATTGTTACTTCTATTTCAATGTTTTATGATCTTGAAGAGCCGGTTAAGTTTGCACAAGAAGTTGCTAGTATTTTAGATGTAAAAGGCGTTTGGGTTTTTGAACAAAGTTATCTTCCAGCAATGTTAAGGCAGAATTCATATGACACAATTTGTCATGAACATTTAGAATACTATTCTCTCAATGCTATAGAATATATTATGAAACAAGCTGGTTTGACAATTATAGACGCCTCTCAAAATGAAGTGAATGGGGGGAGCATTAGACTTGCAGCGGTTCGTTTAGATAGCCCGTCTTCTAGTAACGTTTCACCCGAAGCAATTTCTCTTATGGAGCAAGAGAAAAATCATAATATTCACTCTATAGCTACATTTCGATCTTTTCAGGAAAATGCGGAAAGACAAAAAACAGACTTAATAAAACTCTTACACGAACTGAAAAAAGCAGGCAAAACAGTTGTAGGTTATGGGGCCTCAACTAAAGGCAATGTGATTTTACAATATTGTGGAATAAGTACAGACTTATTGTCTTGTATCGGCGATATCACCCCTTTCAAGGATGGGACTTATACGCCTGGAACAAAAATACCTATCGTCTCAATGGAAAAAGCAAAGGCGATGAAGCCTGATTATTTTTTAGTCTTGCCTTGGGGTTTTAGAAGTGATATTCTTTTGCGCGAAAAGGGGGATGCACTTAATCAGGGTATCAAAATGATTTTCCCTTTACCATTTGTTGAAATAGTTAGTTAATGGCATGAGTAATTTTAATAAAGCAATTGATTATTCTATTGTCATCCCTGTATATCAAAATGAAGCCTCGTTAGAGGATACGTTTAACACTTTAAAAGAAGGTGTGATTGATAATAATCCTCATTATTCTGTTGAAGTTATTTTTGTAGATGATGGCTCAACTGATAATTCTTTTAAAATACTGCAGAAAATATATGAGACTTATCCAGAATTAATTGTTCTTATCAAACTTACTAGAAATTTTGGCACCTATCCAGCGATTGTTGCAGGTTACGAAAAAGCAAAAGGAAAGTGTATTGTTAATATTTCAGCAGACCTCCAAGACCCCCCTGAATTAATCAACGAAATGCTAAATCATTATTTTAACGATGATTGTAATATTGTTATTTGTCATAGAGAGTCGAGAGATGAGAGTTTTTATAGAAAGTTAACTTCAAAAATATTTTATAGAATTATAAAAAAATATTGTTACGCTAATATGCCCATTGGTGGTTTTGACTTTATTTTAATTAGTAACAAAATTAAGGATGAAATTTTAGAAAATTTAGAAGCAGACTTTTTCTTACAAGGAGAGGTTCTATGGGCAGGTCACGATGTCAAGTACATTCCATACAAAAGAAGAGAAAGAGAAAAAGGTGTAAGTCAGTGGACTTTTTCCAAAAAACTAAAATGGTTTCTTGATTCTATTATGAGTTGTTCGTTTTTTCCAATTAGATTCATGAGCTCTCTAGGGGTATTTTTTGCTTTGGTTGGTTTTATATACGCAATCGTTGTCTTTATTCAACGCTTGTCATCAGATGATTATATTTATGGTTGGGCACCTATAGTAATTTTGATACTAGTTTTATCAGGTTTTCAAATGTTGATGCTAGGAACGATTGGTGAATATGTATGGAGGACGCTCTCACAAAGTAGAAATAGACCTAAGTATGTAATCTCTAAAATTATTGATAAAGTGGAATAAGTGACTTGGAATGTGCCAAAATATGTCAGACCATTTAAGGTCAGCCGAAGAGGGTGGTGATTTTTGCCTACAAAAAATTGAAAATTGTTTAATGAGTTCCAATAGTTTTTTATTGAAAGATATTGTTGTTGGGCAGGCAGTTGATTGTGTTTGGCAAGTAACAATAGAGCAGATTGATCAGTTTGCTCTATTGAGTGGAGACTATAATCCCTTACATGTTTCTGCTGAATACGCGGTTAGCAATGGTTATCAAGATCGTGTCGCTCATGGTTTTTTATTCGGTGCACAACTTTCTGGGATAATTGGTATGTTGTTACCAGGAGAGAATTGTTTGTTGCGTTACAAGAGGGAGATGCTATCAATTCTCCTACAGTCTTGTTAGGAGATAGTATTACACAAGATGTTTTGAAGAACTATCGTATTGCCCCAAAAGGCGAGGTTGCAAATCTAACAACAAATAGGGCGAATGGAGTAGTTGGGTCAATGTTTTTACTAGAAAGATATTTAGAAAAAAACATTCCACCTAAAAGGATTGTATTTGCATCAACCCCAGAGTTTTTTGGATATGATCCGGAAGGGAAGGCTGCTGAAGTTTATTTAACCTCTGTTTTTAATAAAATCGAAGAACAGAAATGGTTATTAAGATATATGAGTAATGTATTTGATAACCAGAAAATTGAACCTGCAATCATGAATATTGAAGGGAAAATTGGATATAAGATACTTGCATTACTTGCATCGACACCAGATAGTCTAATTGAAGGAAGTGAAATACCAAATCAAATGCCAGTTTTAGAGTCTTCATCTATTCATCCATCTGTACAGCGTGGCATAGATGGCCGTGCAAACAATCCTCTTGTATTATCAAAAATCGTTAGAACTGCGTTGATTAATATATGTAATAAGTCCCCTGAATCTGATTTATACATTATATTAGCGCCAATGGCAAAAACAACTTATTTAAGAAGAAAGGAAAAGGGTGAAATTAATAAATTTAAAAAAATATTAATTAACCATCTTAATAATAATTGTTCGAAAATTAATTTTATAGATATAAATGAATATAGAATTTTCCCAGATATTGCAATGCGAGACTCTGATCATTTGAGACGCCCAGGATGGACAGCAGAATATGCAAGATTATTAAAACAGATTATTAAAGAAATAGAGTTAGATTCTAACGAGGTATTGCAATAGATATGAACTTAGAAGATTATCAAAATAGTTGGAATAAAAAGCCTGTTTTGCGAGCTATATACAGTGATTTATATCAAAAAATTGAAAATGTTGCGTTAGCTGGCGATACTCTAGAGATTGGCGGGGGTATTGGTAACTTTAAGATTGGTTCCAGCAGAATAATTAGAAGTGATATTCAACACTCAGAAGGGTTAGATGTGGTAGCTGACGCACAAACACTTCCGTTTGACAATGAGGTATTCTCAAATATTGTACTGTTTGATGTGTTACACCACCTGCAATGTCCGTTACTCTTCTTTGCTGAAGCGCAGCGTATTTTGAAGCCAGGTGGTAGGGTGATTATGGTGGAGCCTGGTATTACTCCTGTCAGTAAGTTACTGTATAAAATGGGACACGAGGAGCCAGTTGAAATGGGGTGGGATATGAATGATCTATGTAAGGTAGATGCAGATAAGAACCCCTATGACTCCAATCAAGCAATTCCGACAATACTCTTTAAGCGGGATCCGCAACTATTTCTTGCAGCAGTAAAAGGGTTTAAGATAAATAGTTCAGATTGGCTAAGTCTCTTTGCTTATCCGCTATCTGGAGGGTTTAAATCGTGGTCGTTATTGCCCTGCAGATGGGTAAGTTTAATATTAAAAATAGAGGAGAAACTTTTGCCGTTCTTGGGCTTTCTCATGGCGTTTCGTTTGATGGTGGTGCTTGAAAAAGAGAAAGTATGAATATTGTAAAAAATAGCTTAGTTATTTTTTTATTAGCATTATTAATTCGTATTGGATATGTTGTTTTTTTTGTTGAACTAGAATATTTATTTACTGAAGATCAGGGGTTCTATGCTCAACTTGCGACAAATCTTACAAATAATGATATTTTTGGATTGACGCCAGAAAGAGTACCAGGGTATCCTTTATTTATAGCGGCTATTTATATTCTCATGGGTGAAGGCGTGTGGAATGTGATTTTAATTCAAATTTTGTTAGATAGTATTAGTTGTGTTGTGATTGCACTAACAGCGCAGTCACTTTTTAGCAAAGGATTTTGGACTGCAGGAGTTTTGTCTGCCATCAATTTGAATATGATAATATTATCTGCCTCATTATTAGCAGATACGTTGTATTTATTTTTGTTTATCTTGTTTATTTATTCATTATTTAAATATTTACAGGTTGAGAGTAAAAAGTGGTTTTTTCTATTGGTATTGTTTGTGTCACTATCAGCTTTAGTGCGTGCATCATCTTATTATTTATTACCAGTTTTGTTGATTGGCTTGGTAAGCTGGAGGATGTGGCATAGGGATTCTATTTTTAAAATTGGTAAATTGATAGCTTTGTATTTAATCGTTATTGGAGTTGTATTGGGAGGTATTCACCAACGTAATTATCAGCAGTATGAGTCAACAGCATTAGTGTCCCAAACAGGAAACCACTTATTAGGTTGGGTTGTTCCTGCAGTTTATCAATATTCTGGGCAAGGAGGCTATCAAGAGGGACGGCAATTAGCAAAAGAAAAACTGGCTTTGGCATTGCAGCGTGACCATTTAGAAAGACTATCGTTAAATCCATTTGAAAGTAGTGCTTATCAGACTAATATTGGTAAGAATATACTGCTTGATTTTGGATTTATGAATATACTTAAAGCATGGGTAGCAGGGTCTGCAATTAATTTAATAGCTCCGAGTGTAGCCTATGCGCCAGTAGTTCGCACAATGCCACATCCGTCATTTTATGAGGCTAAAGGAGCTGGGGCGTTTGAAAAGTTGATTAATTATATAAAAAATACCAGTGGATTTTTATATCTTTCAATTTTGGCAGTTGGTACTATCATATCTATAACATTTACCATGCTAGCATTGATAGGTGTATTTAAGATGATTTCAGCATTGCCACCTATAACGACAACTACACTCTTGCTCTTGGTGGGTTACTTCTTTGCTATAACTGGCCCGATAATTGGAGTAAAGTATCGGTTACCAATAGAACCAATCTTAACGCTGTTTGTGACATATTTTTTAAATAGAATTGATAGAAAATAACCTTATTAACTATGTTCTACATTGCCTAGAGATTTGCCCAAGGTTTAAAGGTTTAGACATTATTTAAATGAAAATTATACATATCATTACCGATTTAGATACTGGCGGAGCAGAGATAATGTTGTATAAGTTATTGTCTTCACTGCATGATGAAGTGCTAAATTCTACGGTTATTTCATTAATGGGTCGAGGGAAAATCACTGAGCGGATTGAGGCATTGGGTGTTAAGGTTGAGACGTTAGATTTGGTGCAAGGAGAGCGTCCCAGTTGGCAGACTATTAAGAAACTAAGACAGTTTATGCGAGCTTTCAACCCAGATATTGTACAAGGCTGGATGTATCATGGGGATATAGCTGCGACTGTAGCGGTTTTTTTATTTGACCCAATGCGCAGAAAGGTAAAACTATTCTGGAATGTGAGACAGACTTTGTATGATATCAATAGTGAGAAAATCCAGACTCGTTGGTTGATTGTATTGGGACGCTGGCTATCTTTTTTTCCGCATAGTATTATTTATAATTCAAACCTTAGTGCAGAGCAACATTGTAATGTTGGATATTTGTCAAAAAAAACAAAGATAATCCCTAATGGCTTTGATTTGCAAAAATTTAAGCCAGACCAACAACATCGTCAGCAATTGCGTGAAGAGTTAAAGATTAATGATAACGTACTTCTAATTGGACACATTTCTCGTTTGCACCCAATGAAAGATCACGCTACACTTTTGCGTGCAATAGATCGTGTAGTAGGTAGTTTATCTAGTACTGGTAGTAAACAAGAAGTGTTATTTTTATTAATTGGCCACGGTGTTACGAGCGAGCTAAGTAAAAACCCGGCAATTCGTTTTTTAGGGGAGCGAACAGATATTCCAAGAATAATGTCAGCGTTAGATATAGTTGTTTCTTCATCAGCCTGGGGCGAAGGATTTCCTAATGTAATCGGAGAGGCGATGGCATCAGAAGTACCTTGTGTTGTAACCGATGTAGGAGATTCAGCATATATTGTCGGCAAATATGGACGAGTCTGCTCAGTGGGAGATGACCAATGTATAGCTAGCTCACTCCTGCAGTTAATAGAGAATAAACAAGAGCGAAAAACAGCAGGGAAACAAGCACGTAAAAGAATTAAAGAGAACTATTCGATTGATAAGATTAAAAAAGAGTATTTGAAGGAGTGGGGGTTTTGAATAAAGTATTTTTAAAAATCACCAATAAAAATGTGCGGTTTTAGCGGGTTTCTCAATTTTAACCCTAGCTGGGGTGATCCTTTAACTCTACTACAACAGATGGGAGATCAGCTTACTCATCGTGGGCCAGATGATTCTGGTGTTTGGTTTGATAATAATTGTGGCGTGGGGTTCTCGCATCGACGTCTTTCAATTATTGACCTCTCTGCACAGGGGCACCAGCCTATGTCTTCTACAAGTGGTCGTTTTGTGATTGCTTACAATGGAGAAATTTATAATCATCAGGAATTAAAAAAGGAGTTACTCCATGCTGGGGTGATTTTTCGTGGAGGTTCGGATACGGAAGTGTTGCTTGCAGCAATTGAATGCTGGGGCATTAAACAAACGCTACAGCGCTGTATTGGAATGTTTGCATTTTCCCTTTGGGATAAAAAAGAACAAACGCTTTCGTTAGTGCGAGATCGAATAGGAGAGAAGCCACTTTATTATGGTTGGCAAGGAAAAGGTGCCAAGCGCACCTTTCTTTTTGGTTCAGAGTTAAAATCATTGCGTCAACATCCAGCTTGGCAAGGTGGAACGGATCGAGATGCATTAGCCAATCTATTGCGTTATAACTATATCCCAGCACCACAAACCATTCATCCAGGAATTTTCAAGTTACGTCCCGGCCATCTTTTGCAACTTAAGAAGAATGATAATGGGGGGTGGAGTGAGCGAGAGGAATGTTGGTGGTCGCTGCAAGAAGTTGCTCAGCAGGCTATAAAAAATCCTTTTATAGGTAGTCGCGCAGATGTTGTTGATCACTTAGACAAGTTGCTACACGACGCAATTCAAGGGCAAAGTTTGGCAGATGTGCCTCTAGGGGCGTTTCTCTCTGGTGGAGTAGATTCTAGTAGTGTGGCCGCTGTAATGCAAGCTATTTCTGATCAGCCGATAAAGAGTTTTACCATTGGGTTTGAAAATTCTGCTTATGACGAGTCGGGCTATGC
>Ga0209054_1002043_pt1 | contig 10499 bp, 10 predicted proteins | sample SaaInlV_DNA_200m_FD_184689 | JGI IMG/M metagenome (GOLD analysis project Ga0209054, IMG submission 184689) | Marine microbial communities from expanding oxygen minimum zones in the Saanich Inlet - SI075_LV_DNA_200m (SPAdes) (version 2) | ecosystem: Environmental > Aquatic > Marine > Unclassified... | reverse complement strand
ATAAAATATTGTTTATTTTTTATTTTTTATTTTTTTTATTATACTCATTTGGATTGTATACAACCGAACTATCTTTCTTGTCTTTTTTTATTTCTGGATAACATACTTTGCATTCTCCATTATTATTTGTACATTTACAATTAGCAAAGGAATTTAATTTTCCATCTTTTATACATATACTTGGCATAAAAGCTGGTTTATAATCTTTATTAATTTTTTTACATTCTCCTCCTAAACCTTTTATAGGTGACAATAGCTTTTTACTCGTGAAATTTTCTCTATATAAATATTGATTTATAATCATCAATATAAAAAACACTGATAATAATATTATAATTAATAAATTATTCATTAATTATAATAAATATTTTTATTTATAAGAATAATCCTTTAATTACCAAAATTTTGAGGTTCGCCTAAGCATCTATTTTTTGTGTAATTATTGGTTTTTAATCTTTTCTGAACTGAACCAGCAGTCTGTGGTAACCATTGAGGACCTGGTACTGGTGCAACTAAACCATCTGGTTTATTATTCATTCCACTGCATAAATTTCCATTGTATGTCTGAGTATCTCCTACACACATTATTTGATCCTTTGGAAAATCTCCTACAGTATCATCGTTATTATTCATTAAACTTGGATTCTTGATAAATTTAGTTGTAATATTATCAAAAATATGTACATTCGATTGTTGACTTCTATCTTTTAATGGATCGATAACATTTTCTTGCATAACTTGCTCGTTATTATTATTGACAAACCCATCAACTTTACCATTATATTTTTCTACTTCATCCATATTTAATGCTTTTTCTTTTAATATCTTTTTGAATTTATTAGGATCATTCATATAGGAAGAACATAACTTCTTAATTTTCTCCTTATCATCTTTATCTACTAAAGCACGTGACACCATATCAATAACCACCATACATACCAATAAAGTTGTTAATGGTATTAATATTTGATTAATATATGAATTATCAGAATATTTATAAGCCTTGACAAATCCAAATACAATAATTGAAATTAACACTGATATTGGAAAACTAAATGTATATATTGGATTTTTTATTAATAAATATCGTTCGACAATAGCATCACAATCTATTTCCATCTTATATAATTTATATATATAAAAATATATATAAATTAATTTTATTATTATTGTTATTGTTTTATTTCTATTATTTTAATTATCGTTTTTTCTATTAATTTATTAATTTATTAATTTAATTACGATTATTTTATCCTAAATTACGATTGTATAATAATACGATAAATATTATTAATACCGCCATAATTGGAGGCCAGACATGTAGATATCCTAAATTATTAAAGTTAGTCATCATTGAATATACAGCATATTGATATATATTATTTGCGGCTTTATTTACTTTCGGAAATAATAAATTAATAATTTTTAATGATATATATGCTATAGCTAATCCACTTATAGCTACTACAATTGTTGACATATCTGGATTTTTTTTTATCATAATTGTCATTATGACTAATGTAATTATAATTGATACTGCAAATTCAAAACTGAAATCTATATTATTTTCACTCATATTATATAATATTCATATATTTTATTTTCTAATTATTTTAATTAATTAGCAAAAACGATAGAACCTATTCCTCCGATTATCCTTAATACATTATAACTCCTCGCATACATATAACAATCAAATTTTTCATCTACTGGATAATTATCATTTATATTTAACCTGAACTCTTGCTTATTTAAAAGTGAAAAATTTAATGACCCCGATGGTTGTGCCTTTTCTGGCTCAAATGAAAATGATAATAAATATACTGGCTGATCTGTTTTTCCTGTATGATATTTCCATTGATTTAAATTTCTATAAAAATTCGAATCTAATACCTCTTGTCTGTCATTATTATTTAAGACTGGTTGAAATGTATCCATAATATTCTCATATCCATTGAAATATGTCTGCAATTGTATATTTGTTAGATTATTTACCGTTTTTTCCTTAATTGAATCCAAAAATTCTTTAGATCCACTATACTCATCCTCTAAAAATACATTATTTAATGTATAAATATTCTTTTCATTAAAATACTTATATACATATTCTAATGTCTTATTCTTATTTATTCCTGTAAAATTATACCAATCATTCGATAAATATAAATCATCGCGTGTTAAATACCAAATTATTTCTATAATAGGATTACTAAATGATGTACTCAAATAATTTGGACCACGACTTAATCCCTGAAATAAATTAAATTGTGTCTGCGTTATTAAATATTCATGTGATGTCTGGGCAAATGTCTTCTGCTCATCTTCCCCTAAATAAATATAATTCGCTAATATTGTTGAATTACCACTCCAATTATTCTGCGTAAAATAATATATTATATTTGTCTGATCATATCCTTTCTCTAATAAATAATTTCTTATACTTATATTCTCTTCACTATTCTCATAATCCCCGAATAATTGCTGCGGAGACACCAAAGGATTACCTATCATGAATAAATCATTTAATTTATTGTATATTACATCTATATATGTTTCTGTATATTGTAATGCTATTAATGGTATTGATGAACCACTGTTTTGACAAAACCAAAATGAAAATGGTATATATAATTTATACGCTAATATCGCTAAACTTTGTTCGTCTATATTATCTGATAATTGTTGCCCCGAATTTTTTAAATAATCTACATTTCCCACTAATTCATTGTATTTCTTTTTCTGTATTTCATCATTGCATAACTCATTATATACTTTCATATAATCACCAGTCTGTCTTTCAATTAATGAACCGTCGAATCGAATTGACGTTTCTCTTATAATTTTATTCCCAACACTATCACACCACCCAAATGGTATTTTATTATTCGTAAATATTGCAGGTAATTCATATGTTAAATAACTATCATATAATAAATCTGCGTTTCTATTTATTTTACATGTTGCTGTGGTATTTTGTGTTGCAGTAAATGTTGGTGCCGGATCAAAAAATAAAGTTATGTATTCTGAACCAAATTTTGTATGTCTTTTATAAACTGTTTTAAAAAAAGTAATAGAAGGATTTCCTATTAAGAATATATTCTGACCTCCTTGTGATAATAATTGCATCATTCCACCTGGCATTCTATATATTTATATCTACTTTATTTTTATATTACTTATTTATTCTCATTTTAATTTATTTATTATATTTATTTATATTATATAAAAATGAATATGACTATGAATACGAATATGCCTAATGAGACTGAGAATGATAAGATAATTAAATTATCACAAAATAGTGAAAATGAGATTAAAAGACTTATTAAAGCTATTAAACTATTTACAGATAATACATCTGGAAAAGAACCAGATGAATCCTATTATCAAAAAAAACAACAACTTATGGCTGATATTACACAAACAAATACAGAAATTGAAGGTATATTAAAATCTCTATCAAACAAGACCGGACATCCAATAGATAATTTGAATCTTTTAAAAAATAAATTTGATAATTTTAATAAATTAAAAGATAAAGCAGTGAATTTACAAGATAAATATGCACAATGTCAAGATAAAGAAATAAAAGATTTAAATATAATTTTAGTTAGAGAAAAAGATAATAAAAAAAATGTAAATTCATTTATAAGTACATTTCAAAAAGAATTAAAAAAATTTACTAAGAATCAAGCCCATATTGAAAAAATAGTAGCTTATACAAATAATGTATATAACAAATATAAAATTAAGATAAAAGAAATATATACTGAATTATTTGAAGTTTTCAATAATGAATTAGGTAGGTATCAAAAGAATAAGGATAAGTTTATTGAATTAACACAAGAAGTATTAAGTTTCGAGCATACAGATAATATTACAGGTCAAATTGACACTATTAAAGGACACAAGAATTTTATAAAACAATCATCAGTCAATACTTCAGGAATATTTAATATAATAAAAAGTATCAATGATACTATCAACATTGGAATTAAACATCAAAACTTTACTAATAATTTGAATGGTCGTTTACGTGCTTTTTATGAACAGTATAAAAATATAATAGCACAAACATTAGCAAAATTAAAAATCGAACATGCAGACTATAACATGTTATGTCAGCAATTACAAAATAAAGTACAAGAAATTAAAAAATTTAAAAAAGCATCCCCAGGAACTCAATTTAATGACGAAATAACAAAATTACTCGAAGAATATGATACTTTAATAACGACAAATAAAGAATGTCAAGGTATTGGTACAGCTGTTGGTGCGGCTATGGGTACAGTTGCGGGTCAAGGTAGTCGTATAAATTCTCAATATAAAGTTAATTTCATTCCTTCTCCAACTAATTCTGGTTCTAATACTGGTTCTAATGATGAAGTAAACGTTGACTTTTCTGCCGTCCAGCAAATAAACAAAACGATAAAAAATAAAATAAACTCTTTAGCATTATCAAATCAAAATTTAAATGCATCCAAATTGTTTGACAAACTTCAAGAACCTAATAAGTCGGGTAAAAAAAAACTTATAATAAATATAAAAGATATACAAAGATATCATAACTATTATTCGAAAAATATATCAAAAGTACGGAAACATAATAAAAAACATTAATAGAATCAAATTAAATACTTTTCATTTCACAAATAATTTATATTATTTTAATATAGATTACTATGGCTAATAATTCAAAATTAGATATAGATATAGATTTATTAACGGATAATTATGAAATCTATAATAATTCAGTAGATAATTTTGAAATTGAATTTGGATCTTATCGAAATAAAGATTCTGCAAAAAATGTAGAAAATATTACCATTGAAAAAAATAGAATTGAGATAACAAAACAAAAAAAATACACAAATTATATTCGTGGTAAAAAAACTGCTCCAGAAGGAAGTATTATGTTCTTTGCACACACATACAAAGATTTAATAAACGAATTATTTATAAATAAATTAAGAAGTATTAATTGTGATTTAATTAAGAAAAACGATTTAATGATAGAACCACGTGAAGATGAAAATATCCATATACATGTTAAAAATAATGCTACATTAATAGAAACAACATTTCCACTTCAACTTTGTTATAAAACTATAAATAAAAATAAACAAAGAACAACTTTTATCTTATACTTTTTTGATATAAAATGTACATATGATACTAAAAAACAAAAAATAAATATTGAAAAAATAAATAGAGATCCACTTGAAAAATTTTTATCTAAATCTTTACCTTTTAGAAAAAAAATAATCAAAAACATAAAATGTGATGAAAATAATTTATTTAAAGGAAAGATATCTAAAATAAACCCAATTATTGAATTATATAAAGAACAGAAACAAGAAATACAAAAAACATTATTAAAAGCAAATTTTATTTATAAATGTAGTGGTTGTATAAATGGCATAACTACAATTTATTTTGGTAACGAAGTTATTCCGTTAAATAATAGTAATATTCAACAACAACAAACTAAAGGTATAATTGGTAATGAAATTGGGTTAATAAGGAATGAAAATGGATATCATATTTTTAAATTAGATCCAAAACTTATTCAAAAATTTATAGATGACCCGAAAAAACAAAAAAGTACTTTAGGAGATATACTGTATTATTATAAAAAAAGTACTTTAGGAGATATACTGTATTATTATATTTTGAATTTTATTTATTACAAATATCAGATTTTTAAATATTGTGAAAAAACGAAACCAATGAATTATATATTACCTGTTAAAAAGATTGTTAAAATTAAGGATAATGTAATGATTATATCTTATAACGAAGAAGCAAAAAAATTTAACGAATCTGATTTATATACACTTTTAGAATATATTAAAAAAAGGGCACCATCTATTATTATTGTAAATACCCAAGAGTCAGCATCAAGAATTGGTGACAGTGGTACTTATGTAGGATGGAAAGATGTGCAACATTTTCAACATATTTTTAGAGAATCTATTGAAAAAGATAAATATTATAAAATGGTAGATAAGAGTGATGCGAGTTTAATGAAAGGATATATCATGAAAAAAAATAAGAATGTAAGAATGAGAATATATAAAAAAACGGAGAATAATAATATTGAAATAGTCAATGAAAAGAATATAAATTTAAAACAATCTACGAAAAGTGGTTTAGGGGAACTATTTAAATTTACTGTATGGAAAGGTTCAATTATGTGTGAATTAACTTTAAAGAAAAATAAAAGCCCAATAGCACAGAAATTTATTTTTGTAAATTCACATTTATTTTTCGATAGTCACAATTATAAAAAAGGTTCAGGAATAAAAACAAGAATAAAAATGTTCATGGATTTAATTGAAGAATTTAAACTATATGAAAAATATAATGATGGGTATAATATATTTTTTTTGGGTGATCTTAACTTTCGATTAACCAAATTAGCTAATGATAAACATTTATATAATTCAAATAAGAATGATGACGGTAAAAAAGAATATATTGTAAGTATTGTCAAAGACCATTTGATAAATATGAGAAATAATAAAAATAATAAAAATAATAAAAATAATAAAAATAAATTATATGAAAAAGACGAAATATATGAATTTTTAAAAAGTGAAATTAAGAAATTAACCAAAGATAATGATAATGAGAGTGAGACTGAAACAAACAAACTTTTACCTAATAAAAATAATATAAATAAATCTAATCAAAAAAAAATTTTATTAGAAGAATTTAAAAAAAGCATTGAAGAATCACGAACATTTTTATCATTTAAATATAAAAATAATATAAATTTGAAAGAATTATACAATGATAAGAGTACTAATAATAGTATTACTAATTTAACATATGACGATATTAAAAAATATTTTAAAACAGAAGATAAAACAAGATTAAAAAAAGTTACATCAGCAATGACACCAACATTTTTCGGTTCTAAAACTGAAAAATTAGATGATATTATTAAACCTCCATCAAATCCAGATAGAATTGTATATGCACTACAAAAAGATATAAAGATTAAAAAAGATGATCTAAAAATTTTTTTAGAACCACGAAAATCAGATCACAAAATGATTACATTAAATTTTGATTTGTAAATTTGTAAATTTAAATATAAATTTGTAAATTTAAATTTGTAAATATAAATTTGTAAATTTAAATTTGTAAATATAAATTTGTAAATATAAATTTGTAAATATAAATATATATGAAATGTTTCAGTTTTAAAGAATTAAAATTTAAATATGGTATTTTTGATGAATCAGTAGACTGTACATATATAATTCATCTTGAAAAAAACACACAAAGACTAAAAAATATAAAAATACAATTACATAAATATGCTCCATCTAAGAAAATTTATATTTACAACAATAAAGGATTCAAGAAATGCAAGAAAAACCTATATAAACAAAAAAGTAATTATGATATAATTCATTCTTATTTAGAAATATTTAAACATGCACATTCTAAAAAATATAATAATATTTTAGTATTAGAAGATGACTTTATTTTAGACAGAATTATTTTACACGAAGATATTAACAATATTAATAAATTTTGTTTAAAAAATAAACAAGAATATTTTAATTTAAGTATGGGTACAGTGCCATTACTTTTCTATCCTATAAACAAACATTTTAATAAACCAATTATAAATTTTGGAGTACATAATACAATATATTCAAAAAAGATGAGAATAAATTTATTAAATAATGAAAAATATATTTATAAAGTAGGTGATTGGGATGTGCATAATAATTTAATTAAGAATAGATATTTTTATTATAAGCCATTGATTTATCAAAGATTTGAAGAAACTGAGAATCAAAAGAATTGGCCATTGTTTATATGTTTTAAATATATATGTTTAAAATACATAAAATATATGAATTTTAAAAATAATCCAAAAAAAGCATTTGAACTTCATTATAAGATATCATTTGGAATATCATTATTATTATTTTTATTTATTATATTTATTATTTATAAATTATTCTTTTATTTATCGTGTAAATAGAATTTGAAGTAATATCCAAAGACCTATGAATTGTAGAATAGTATCAACAGGTTTTATACTAGGTATAATCTTGACTAATATATTATTCCATAAATATTTACCAAAAAATAAAAATAGAATCAATAAGAATGATGAAACAAATAGTATTATTGTACTTAATTCCTTTACATTATCTAAATTATTTTCATTATCTTCATTATTATTTTCAAAAAATTCGTTATTTGAAAGTATTGATGTAATATTTTGTTGTATTCTTTCAATCATTATATAATTTATAAATATATAATTTATAAATTATAAATTAAAGTTTTTATTTTATTTTAATTATTTTAATTTGTATTCATTGTATTTGTATTCATTGTATTTGTATTCATTGTATTTGTATTATTCATAATTCTATTTAATTGATCTCCATTTATTTGATTAACATTCATTAAATTACTATTATTGCTATTATTACTACTATTACTACGATTATTACTACGATTATTACTACGATTATTACTACGATTATTACTACGATTACTATTATTTTGATTATTATTCATTGATTTTTTTTGATTATTATTCATTGATTTGCGTTGATTATTAATATTATTATTATTTTGTCCTTTACCGTTAAATTTATATGTATAATCTTTCATAATACGATAATCCATGCTATCATGTATTGATGGAGTACCTCTTCTTGTAATTAATGGTGTTCCTTGTATTAATACCAACTCATCAAATAAAAATTTATCAATTGGAAGGTCAATACCCATAAGTTTAAATTTCTTTCCGAATTTTTTCTTCTGTACTTCTATTTTTTCTGATTTTTTAAAATATAACATATCCATGGATGCTTTTCTTTCATACTTTTTATTTCCATATACTGGTTCGACTCCTCTTTTTTGTAGAAAATTTATAATTTTTTTTAAATGATTATTATCATCTTCTAATTGAATCATTATTTTGTAATATGTTTGATCATAAATTAATTTGAAATTAGTAAGTTTACATTCTAATTTTTCATATTTTTGTACAACAGAATCAACTAAAAAACGAATAATTTTATCCATATATAATTTTGCTATTGATAAATTAAAATATCCAAGATAGATCAAATTTGAACTAACTAAATTAGGAAAATGCAATTCTTGGATATCATATTTATTTATTAATTTTTTTCTAATTACTTTTAATTTTTCTATTAATATTTCATCATTAATAACACATCCAATATAATAATGATGTTTACTATCATTAATTAGATTATTATTTTTGGCTGTACTATTACCTGTAAAAAAACTTGTAAAATTCATTTCTAATAATAACAACTATTTTATTTTTAATTAAAAAAATTAATCAAAATTAATTAATGAATTAACTTTTTTAAGTTTTATATTAGGCATTACTTTTTTTGATATGGTATATAATAAATATTTTTTACCATTTTCATATTTTTCTTTTGCTTTTAAATCAAAATCATGTATTTTTAAAAGTTGTCTTAATAATGTAATTACTTTTTTTTCGTTTATATTTTCTAAATATATTTTGTGTTTGCATTTTATATAGTATTTTTTAAGAATATTAATTTTATTATTTATAATTGTTATAATATCTTTACTAATAATTATCTTTTTAGAAAAACTATAATTTGTTGAATTATTCAATTCAATATTAAAACACTCATTTATCAAGTTCGATAAAAAAATAAGTTCTACATCTTCTCTAAATAATTGATTTTTTGTTTCTATATTTTTTTTAATAGTTGTATCATCAAATAATATTATATTATCCAAATATGTAGAAATTTCTTCAAAAATTACTTTTTTTCTCATTCTATTCTAAACGCATATAATTATTTTTTTAGATATCTTAAATATTTTCTTTAGGCATAGCCATTGTTTTTGCACTTGGAATATATGATGATGTATTAATTTCATTTTTTTCCTTTCTTGTACTATCATATTGAAATTTAGTAAAATTATTCAAATTACCCCCTTGATTTTTTAAAAAAATATTCCTATCATCGTTTCTCGTTTTTTCTATTTGGTCCCTTCTTGTAATAACAGGATTTCTATCAATATATAAATTTTTTTCTTGTCCATTATTAATTGTTTCAAAATTAGACATCATAAAATTTTGTGCATATTGATTTTGAAAGTCATTTTGAACAGGTTTTACATTTTCATTAAATCTTGTATTTGTTGGATTATGATAATTACCCATTTTATTATTATAAAATAGTTGAGAATTTCTATCAAATATATAATTATCATGAGTAGTATTCATTGGTTTTGATTGATTAGATATTTGGGGTATTGTGAATTCAGGTATTTTATTAGAATTATGAGGATTATTCTTATTCGGATTATTCGGATTATTCGGATTATTAGAATTATGAGGATTATTAGAATTATTCGAATTATTATAATAATTATTATAATTATTTACATTATTATTATTTATTTCAGTATCAAATAAATAACTATTCATTATTAATATA
>Ga0209054_1002041_pt1 | contig 10507 bp, 10 predicted proteins | sample SaaInlV_DNA_200m_FD_184689 | JGI IMG/M metagenome (GOLD analysis project Ga0209054, IMG submission 184689) | Marine microbial communities from expanding oxygen minimum zones in the Saanich Inlet - SI075_LV_DNA_200m (SPAdes) (version 2) | ecosystem: Environmental > Aquatic > Marine > Unclassified... | reverse complement strand
TCCGAGTCGATTTTGATATTTCCAATAGAATATCCAGTATTTTCAGTTTTTCGTGCAACGATTTGAGCCACATCTACAGCACGGCCAATACTAAGTCCCCGAGCTTTAATGTTAACTGATGGCACATTTGCTAATTGAATTAGCGTCGATGTTACATATGCCATCAATGGTTTCTTACCAATGAATATAGTATCTCTAGTTTCAGTTGACATAATTATTTTAATATCAAACGACAATTTAAAGTTAAAATGAATTTTTTATAAGATTTATAAAAAATTTAAGGATTATTAAGTTCAAAATAGAATTTAATGTCATCTTGGAAAATATTATAAAAATATTGAAAGTAGGAAAGCCTGAAAAAAAAATAAAAACATTAGAAACGTTGCATAATACTAATGAATTAAAAATATTAGAACAAATAATTTTAAGATTAAGTGATGACAGTATTCAAGTTAGAGGAGAGGCATTTAATGCACTGTTATTAAACCAAAATCAAATTTCAAAAATTTTAATTGATAATCTTAATTCTTCAGATAAAAACATCAGAGGTTTTACATCACTAGTATTAGCTAATAGAAATGAAAAAAGTGCAATTCCAGATATAATTAAACTTGTAGAGGACAAACACGGAATGGTGAGATCATGTGCAATTGGCGCATTAGGGCATCTAAAGGCTAAAAAAATTACAAATATTATTTTAAAATTACTTTCAGATTCTAATTTGGAGGTACAGAAAAGCGCGTTACAAGCAGCAATTCAAACAGACATAATTATTTCAACAGATAAAATTAAAGAAATGGAAGAAAATGCTGATCTGCAGATTAAAAATTTATTGTTGAAGTTAAAAAAATAAGTGGACCGGAAGGGATTTGAACCCTTGATCCGATGCATGCCATGCACCTATCCTACCAGACTAGACGACCGGCCCAATAATCAGATACTGATTGAATAATATTTCTCAAATTGGTTATTAACGTTTAGCGATTTTATTAAATTCAAAGGAAAGAAATTATCACAATATATTTAAGCTTCAACATACTGATTCAATTGTTATGGTAGTAGATAACAAAGCAACTGTCACATATGTTCAATTAATAAAAGAGGACCTTGTTATTATCAGAATTGTTCCAAATGATGGTCCGGTTCCAGATTTTGAAGCAGGTCAATTTCTCACATTAGGTTTACCAAATCCAGAAAATGCAGGTAAAATTGTTAGACGCGCATATTCAATTGCGTCCCATCCAGAAAATAAAGAGTATATTGAATTTGTAATTAGATGGGTCAGAAAACCACTTCCAGGACGATTAACTACACAATTGTTTAACGTAAAAGAAGGAGATGAAATTCTTTGGTTGAAACCTGCAGGCAGAGCATTAGGAATTAGTGAAGAACTACCAAACGGCGAAAAAGATACCAGGAGAATCGTATGCATCGGCGGCGGAACCGGATTGGCACCGTTTGTCAGTTTTGCACAGCATCTTCACGATACCGAGGATAAGAGGGAGATCGTTGTTTTGCACGGCGCAAGTTATGTCGACGAGTTAAGTTACAAAGATTTGCTAACAGGTCTTGAAGATGAGAGTATCGCAAAAGGCAAGGATAAATGGAATTTTAGATATCGTGCAGCAATCAGTAGACCACAAGAATGGTTTAACAGAAGTTGGGCAGGTCAAACAGGCAGAGTTGAAACATTTCTAAGACCCAGAACTGAAGGTGCATCGCCATTAGAGGAAGTAATTGGAGGTAAAATCACTAAAGAAAATACCATATTCTATGTTTGTGGATGGCAAGGAACAATTGATGGGGTAATGGACTTTTTAAATCCAAAAGGATTCGTCACAGAACACGATAAACGTGAAGACGGTAGCTTTGAAGTCAAATACGAATCATACGGATAGAATTATTCAAGAAATTAATCATTGAAATATGAGAATTATTTAGAAATCATAATTGACAACTGCCCTATACCTCGCACATCTAAATCCAGTAACAAATGCTCATGTAGAGATCATTAAAGAATTGAAAAAAGAGGCAGATATTGTAAAAGTCATGCCAGTTATTTTCAAATATGATGATAAGGAAGTTAATAGTAAAAGTTTTCCATTTAATTTTGAATCTAGAAAAAAAATGCTAATGTCAGTTTTCGGTGATTCAATAGAAATTACAGAGGATTATTCATTTTTTGCACCATTTAAAAAATACCTACCACCATTATTGACACCAAAATCATGGAAATTAAGAAAACAGATTCTCAACGGTGTTGAAGGAAAATATTTTTCGTATACGGGAGATAAAGCTGAAGGGTACATGTTAAAATTTTACAGACTAAAACCAAAAATTGGTGAAAGAAAATCCCTTTCTGCAGCATCAGTAAAAGAAAAATTGTATGATGCAGCACAAGGTAAAAAATCATCTTGGAAAGAAGATGTTCCAGAAGGCATATCAAAAATAATTGAAGAGGAATGGAAAACGGTAGAAAAATATGCATCTATGGAGGATATGACTACAAGGGTCGTAGGAATGAAATTTCCTAAAGAAGGTTGGTCAAAAAAATAATTATTTTATCAAACAGCACAAAATTCAAAAAATAATTGAAAATAAATTAATAGTGATCATCTAAAAATTGGATATGAAACTGCCTCTTTCAAAATATGTTTGGTTTGATGGAAAATACATGCCTGCAGAAAAAGCTCAAGTTCCAATAACCACTCACGCTATTCATTATGGGACATCAGTTTTTGAAGGAATCAGGGCATATTGGAATGGAAAAAATCTACACGTGTTTAGATTAGAAGAACATGTAAAACGATTTAGAAAATCAGGTCAATTTTATAATATTTCATTAAATTTTACAGATAGTGAAATTGCTAATGCCGTAATTGGCATTTGTAAAAAAAATAATATTAAAAAATCATGCTACATTAGACCATTTTATTTTGTAGGAGATTACGGAATTAGTCTCCATGTAACAGAAAAAGCTCCAACAAATGTTGCAATTTTTACATTTCCATTTGGAGATTTATTTGACAAAAATGGAATTACTGCAGCAATAGTATCGTGGAGAAAATTCTCAGATAATTCCACACCTACACAAGCAAAAATGGGCGGAAATTATCTAAATTCAATTATTGCAACACAAGAAGCAAAAAGAAATGACGTAGATGAAGCAATTCTACTTGATCAGAATGGGAATGTAAGTGAAGCTCCAGGAGAAAACATATTCATCGTAAAAGATGGACAATTAATCACACCTTCATTATCATCTTCAGCATTAGAAGGAATAACTAGAGATGCAATACTCAAAATTGGAAAAGATTTAGACATAGATGTAATCGAGAGAGACTTCAAAAGAAGCGAGTTGGTTATAGCAGAGGAAATTTTTCTAACAGGTACTGCTGCTGAAATTACACCAGTGATTTCAATGGATTCTAAAAAAATAGGTACAGGTAAACCGGGAGACATTACAAAAAAAATGATGCAAGAATATTCAGACATCATAATGAATAAAAATATAGATTATTCTCATTGGTTAACGAAGGTCTACTAGATGAAAATTGTGCAAATTGGAACAGGAGGATGGGGTAAAAACCATACCAGAATTTTATCAGAGTTAGGTGTACTTACAGCAATATGCGATGCTAATTATGAAAAAAGTAAAGAGTATGGAAGGAAATATTCCGTAAATTATTATGAATCATTAGATGAGTTATTAAATTCTGAAGAATTTGATGGTGCAGTTGTAGTAACACCTACATCAACACATACAGAAATTGCAATGAAATTAGTGAAAGCTAAAAAACATGTTTTTGTAGAAAAGCCAATGACATACAAATCTGAAGATGGAGAAGAACTTACTAAACTTGCGGAAAAAAATAAAGTGATTCTTACTTGCGGGTATATTGAAAGATTTAATCCAGCAGTAAATGCAGTAAAAAAAATAGTAGATGAAAAAAAATTTGGAGATTTAGTAATGCTTGAATTTCATAGAGAGAATAGAATACCATTACACATCAAAGATGTTGGAATTATTCACGATACTTCAGTTCATGATATTGATACTGCAAATTGGTTGTTTAATGATATGCCTCAAGTGATTTTTGCACGTGCAGGAAAAATTAAACATGAGTATGAAGATTTTGCAAGCATTATGTTAGGATATAAAAATAATAAAGTGGCAATTATTTCGTCAAATTGGATTACACCAAAAAAAGTTAGAAAGTTTACTGCTGTGTGTACAGAAGCAATTATTTCATCAGATTTTCTCACTCAAGAGATAGTAATTGAAAAAGAAGAGGAATCCCAAACTATCAAAAATGAAAAACAAGAACCATTAATGTTAGAAATTCAAAATTTCTTAGATTCCATTATGGATAAAAGTAAACAGATTGTTAAATCACAAGAAGCAGTAAATGTTACAAAAATTGCCGAAGCGGCACTTTTATCTAGTCAAAAAGGAACACCAATTTATCTAGATTTAAAATGAATAAAACAATGATGGAGATACTAGCATGTCCAATAGACAAGAATTATCCCCTAGAATTATTTGAAATTAAAGAAAAAAATGAGGTGATAATGGAGGGCGTAATATTTTGTTCAAGATGTTCTAGATTTTATCCAATTATGGAGGAAATTCCAATAATGTTACCAGATGATCTTAGAGACAAAAAACATGAAATGGAGTTTTTAAAAAATAATAAAGACAAATTGCCTGAAAAAATCATTACAAAGGCAAATCCATGGCATTTGTAAGGTAATGATTACAAATTTTATTTCTGAAAAAGCAATAATTGGCGATAATGTCCAAATCTGGCATTTTGCATATGTAGGAGATAATACAAAAATTGGCGATAATGTAAAAATTGGATCCCTTGCACATATTGATTATGATGTAAAAATTGGAGATAATACAATAATTGAAGGGCAAGCATATATTCCACCATTATCTAGAATTGGGAAAAATGTGTTCATTGGTCCAGCAGCTGTTTTAACAAATGATCCGTTTCCAATGTGTAATAAAATGGCAGGAGTTACAATTGAAGATAATGCAATAATTGGCGCACGTGCAGTTATTAAAGCAGGAATTACAATTGGGAAAAACAGTGTTGTTGCAATGGGTGCAATTGTAACAAGAGATGTTGATGAAAATATGGTTGTTGCAGGGTCACCAGCTTTTCTAAGATATAGTAGAGAAGAGTATGATAAAAAAAGAAAAAAATGGATAGAGAGTTAAAATTTTAATTCTTTTTTGAAAATCCAATTTTTTAATGCAGATAAAATTAAAATCCAAATTACAACTAAAATAATTGCAATAATTCCTTGAATTACAGAACCAAAAAATGAGTTAAATTCGCCATATGGACTAATTGAGATAGGGCCCAAAATAAGGATAATAATTGCACCACCAATAATTATCAAAATCCACATTACAAACAAAAAACCATAGAGAGCGTATTTCAAACGAAAGCACCGATAAAAAATGCAGTAATAATTCCCAATATTCCTGAAAATATTGCTAGTTTAAAAATTTCTAATCCAACTTGTTTTTCGGATAAGGGTCCATTGGTAAGAATTAATCTCACTAAAGTTACAGGTGCAGTCTGATCTTTAGTTGCCTTAAGTTTAAAATCATCACTGTGTTCTACAGGTTTTCCTCTGATTTGTCGATGTTCAACTATTCGTTTAACACTGGACAGGAACAAAAATGAGTTGATTATAGCAGGTAGTAGGATAATTGCTGCAATAATTTCGACACCTCCAACAATTGCAATTGAGCCATACATGGCACCAAATGCCAATGCCCCTGAATCTCCAGGAAAAATCTTACTTGGTATCTTGTGATATTTGTAAAATGCCAATGAAACAAATCCTAAGGGTAAACTAATAACTGCAATTTCATAGTTTTGTAAAATAAACAAACAAATGGATAGCGTAAAACTTGCAATGACCATAAAACCACTAGCAACACCATTTAAAACATCAATAGAATTTATGGTATTTCCAGTTATAGGAATCATAAAAATTATTAATCCAAAATAAAGTAATGGAATTTGAACATCTCCAAATAGTGGAAAAGTGAGATTAGAATCATAAGCACCGATAAAAATAATTGGGAGTGCTGCAATTGCAAGCATTAATGGTTTAAACCAGCCACCCATAGTTTTTCGATCATCGACATATCCAATGAAAAAGGCCAGGGTAGTTGTAATTATTATTGCAAGGATTTCATTTAGTTGTAAAAATACATAGAAGATAAGTTCTGAAACAATAATTCCCAGTATTATAGATAATCCACCAGGTCTTGGGATCATCACATTTCCTTTTTTATTTACATCTTTTACTACAAAATTTTTTTTTTCTAAAATTTTGATTATTATAGGAGTGATAAAAAATACAATAAAAAATGCAAATAAACAAGCAATTATTGTAGGAATAATTAATTCAATCAATATCTAACTTTTTTTAATTCAGCTTTTATGTTATTTGCAACGGTTGAACCAATTTTATCAATTTCGCCCAATTTATGAGTAGGAATTTTTTCCAAATCATCTAGATTTTTTATGTTATGTTTAAACAATACACGTGCCCTAACTCTTCCAATTCCTTTTACACGTACCAAATCTAGCAATTCCTCTCGAATCCCATAAACTACTCTTTTTCTTAAATCATTAAATTCTTCAAGTAAATCAGGTCTTTCAATATGCTTAGCAATCTCTCTTAAACAGTAAGATAGCCAATTTGCATTTTCTACCATTCTGTGCATATCTCCAGCCTCAATTCCAAGAGTATCAGATAGAGAAAGTTCAGTAGATTCAGTAATCCACATTTGTAAAGCCAAAAGACTTCGAGAACAATCATATTCTGAAATGGGTTCAATTAATTCGGTAGAATGATTTTCAATCATGAGACTGGTTGATTCATAGTCTTTATTTCGAAGTGAAAATTTAGGAAAAAATTCTTCACAATTTATCATTAAATGTAAAAATCCAAAAGTATGTTTTCGTTGGTCAGATACATTATCTATTGCGTCTCTAAAATATGTTGCAGTAAGTGGATCAATGTAAAGCATGGAAGTCTTTTTTCCAAATGCAGTTCCAGCATATCGATCACCTTTTTTAATTATTAATTGCTGGGAAGAAAGAAAACGTAAAGAAATGTTAATTGCAAAACTTAGTGTAGCTTTTGAAGATTGCAATCCGCCCAATGTTTGTAAAAAGAATTCAAGAATCTCTTCTTTTTTTATTCCAGGATTTATGACAATTACACTTAGAATATGTGTTCTAAGAGATTTATCCTCGGTGATTTTTGAAACTATAGGTTCTGGCTCACCATGAATATAATATTCAGTTAAATCTTCAGTGTTACCATTCCCAACGATAATAGATTCACCATAATCATCGTATTGTGGTCTTCCAGCTCTACCGCAAAGTTGTTTGTATTCTAAAATACTAATGGGTCTATTTGCACCAATTTTTGCATTATATCTATTGATATTTGAAATTACAACTCTCCTTGCTGGAAGATTGACACCAGCAGCTAAAGTTGGAGTTGATGATAGTAGTTTAATTGTTCCTTTACGAAATTCTTTTTCTACAATTTCTCTACATTTTTGATTTAATCCTGCATGATGAAACGCAACTCCTTTTTTTATAAGAGTTGCCAAAGTTTTTACAATTTCTGTATGCTCATTTTCTGCAAGAATTTGTTTTGATGTTTTTTCTAATGCAGATAATTCCTTTTTTTGTAAAAATTGCGAAATAATGTCAGATGCTTTTGTCGCAAGCGATTTTGAACTCACCCTAGTTGCGGCAAAAACTAGAGACTGACCACCTTCCTGAACACATTGTACGCCTAAATCTATAGGAATTCCCCGTAAACTAGGCTTAACCTCAAATGTTTTGCCATCACTCATTGTAACTTGTCCTCCATCACATACCCCTTCAGATAATGGAACTGGTCTCCAGTCATTTTTTACTAATTTGCAATCAAGCCATTTTGCAATTTCATCAGAATTAGTTATTGTTGCACTAAGACCAACGATTTGGGGTTTAGTATCTAATAATTTTAAATGAGTTAAAATCATTTCAAGTGTTGGGCCCCTACCCTCATCTCCAATCAAATGAACTTCGTCGGATATCACCAAACCAATTTCTTCAATCCATTCAGCACCATGTCTAATTATAGAATCCATTTTTTCATTGGTTAAAATTAAAATATTACTACTTTCTAAATTTTTTTCAATATGCTCAAAATCTCCAGTAGAAATACTCGTTTTAATTTTATTACCAATAGAAATTTTTTCTAGTTTTTTAAATTCTGTAAATTTTTCAGCAGCTAATGCACGCAATGGACTAAGATAAACTATCTTGCCTTTATTTTTTGAAAGGTAGCTAAGCATTGCAAGCATTGCAATCAAAGTTTTTCCACTTGCAGTAGGTGCGGAAACCAAAATACTTTTTCCGTTCAATAATCCAAACTTGACACTATCAGATTGCGGGGGATATAATTTTTCATAGCCTTGTGATTTTAAAAAATCAATTGCAGAGTCTGGAAGTGCTAGTGTGTCTATTTTCATACTCGGTTATAATGACCAGGTTTTGATTCATAAATAGATGCTTCTCTGAGCATTCGTCTAATGTAATTTCTTGCTTCCTCTTCACTGAATTTTTCACTTTTTTCAAGTTCTTCTACAAAGGCTCTTTCTTCAACTGGGACTTTATTATCACCTTCGAGGCTTTTTAGAACATCCATGAATAATTGCATTTTTGAAACCTCACTTCTTGGTTTTCCCTGCAGTACGCCAAGATCAACTTTGCCAGTATTAACATCAACGCCTGCATCTTGAAGCATACTTTGAATTAGAAATATCGCACGTTCGGCATCTTCCTCTTCAACTTTATCTTTCATGAGTAATCTAGCCCTGGCAGTTGAAAGTCGAATAATTCCTTCCAATTGTCTAGGAGTCACAGTGATCATTTCCTCAGATTCAACATTTCTCATCTGGAGGTAATAATCAAGAATTTTTGCTTCGGCTTCTTTTGTTAGTTCAGGTCTACCACGTTTTGCATATGAAAGATATTTTGTTAACAAATCAACTTCAATTACAGATTTTTTATCAGTTCCAGAGCTAGTATTTCTCCTAATGATGTGTTTGGCAATTTGCATATCTCTTTCTTTAGTAGGAATATCTCTAACAACAAAAATTAAATCAAATCTTGTCAATAACGGAATAGGTAAATTCACATTTTCGGTAATATTTTTGAATGGATCATATTTTCCATACATAGGGTTCGCTGCAGCTAAAATTGATGTTCTAGCATTTAGCGTAGCTACAATTCCACCTTTCGCAATACTTGCAGATTGTTGTTCCATAACTTCGTGCAGTGCACTTCTATCTTCAGGTTTCATTTTATCAAATTCGTCTATGCTTACTAAACCCTGATCACCTAGTACAACTGCACCAGCTTCTAACATCATAATTCCTGTTTTATCACGTACTACAGCAGCTGTAAGTCCCGCAGCTGTTGAACCTCTACCAGAAGTATACAAACCTCGTGGTGCAATTCTTGCACAAAATTTTAACATTTCACTTTTTGCAGTACCAGGATCTCCAACTAAAAATACATTAATGTCACCCCTAATCTTACTGCCGTCTCCCAATAATCGTTGATTGGAACCAACAATAAGTAAGAGAATAGCTTCTTTGATTAACGTTTGACCTTGTATGTGCGGTGCAAATGAATCAATTAATCTTTGATAGACATCAGAACTTTGACCAAGAGCTTTGATTCGTTTTTCTTCTTCTGGAGAAATTTCCTCTCTGCCAATTTTTCTATCAGTTTTAGAACCACGACCACTTAAAAATTCAATATTATTGCCTTCAATTCTTAATCGATATAATCCGCTATGGCCTCTTTGAACACCTGCAACAGACTCCTGTTCAACTCTGACCACACCTGTAAGAATAATTCTGTCCCCAGGTCTTGAATTATCAACTAAATCCTGCCTAATTGTGACATCAATATAATGGGGCAATTGTCCAGGAGGCAAATCTTCAGGGAGTTCTTGTAATCTAAGAATTTGAAAATCAATGAACTTGCTTGCTTCTGGTTTTAATTCAAAATCTCTTTGCTTACAACTGGGATTATCACAGATTACTGGAATTTTTGCATCCATTCCTTTCAATTGTATTATTTTTGTAGTGTGTTCATCAGGACAAACAAAAACTAATTCCTTTGCAAGCGGTTTAACTTCTGATGCCCTAACAACCATTCCTGAAACACTAGTAATATTTCCAATGGTTTCAGCATTAATTTGTCTTAAACTTCTCTCTAGTGGAAAGTTAGCTATTCTTACACGAACTTCTTCCTTAATTTTTTCAGCATAGCTTGGAAATCTTGTTTGTAATGCTTCCTTTATCGCTCTACCAAAAGCATCAAAAATTCTATCAGGATTTTCAGAAAATATAATCTCTATCTCAGGTTCAGTTACAAGATCATTATAGTCAACT
>Ga0209054_1001996_pt1 | contig 10680 bp, 6 predicted proteins | sample SaaInlV_DNA_200m_FD_184689 | JGI IMG/M metagenome (GOLD analysis project Ga0209054, IMG submission 184689) | Marine microbial communities from expanding oxygen minimum zones in the Saanich Inlet - SI075_LV_DNA_200m (SPAdes) (version 2) | ecosystem: Environmental > Aquatic > Marine > Unclassified ... | reverse complement strand
CCAAGACCTGTTGATCAGTGGACCGATACCCAAGATGAATCGAATCATCGGTGTACATGTACGAAGACACCGGAGCCCAACCAATAGCAGGACCACCAGTACGCACCTCAATGTCAATACCCAAAGGTGCACCACCCAACTGACCAGGACCACTCACAACCTTGTTGTCAGCATCAACCGAATAGCCATCACCAATCATCTGGTACATCGGCCCATGCTCAGCCTCAGGAAACCAGTCAGTCTGAATCACCAACGGCGAAGGACAAACAGCAGCCAAACCACTCGCGGGCACCGTGATCGGCGTCGCTGTCGTCGCTGGAGCGGTCGGAGCCGCCGTCGTAGCCGGAGTCGCCGGAGCCGCCGCCGTGGTTGCCGGAGCGGCTGCAGTGGTTGCAGCCGGAGCCGCCTCTTCAGCCGCATCGGAGCCACAGGCCCCGGCTATCAGCGTGAAGGCCACGCCCAGCGCAAGCAGAACACGTCCGTTTCGACGCATTGTCATTTCCCTTCAGTTGGGTATCGGTGTAGGCGCACGGTCAGGACCGGGCAGCATTGGAATGCGTCATCATCGCCCACTGGGGCGGGAACGGCAAACTCAGGCCCTACCCGGCCACCGCTACCAGTGGGTGATGGCATGCCACGAAATGCTCGTCGTCAACGGCACGCATCTTCGGTTCCTCGGCGCTGCACACGTCGGTAGCCCGGTCGCACCTGGTCCGGAAGCGACACCCCGATGGTGGGTTGATGGGTGACGGCAACTCGCCGTCATCGACGAGGCTCTCATCGATCTCCACGGTGGGATCAGGTTTGGGGACCGACCCCAGGAGCAGGTCCGTGTAGGGGTGTGCCGCCTCGGCATACAGGGTGTCTGGACCTGCCACCTCACAGAGCTTGCCCAGGTACATGACCGCAACGCGGTCGCTGATGTTCTTCACCACAGCCAGATCGTGTGCAATAAACACCATGGTCAGGCCGTATTCGGCCTTGAGATCCTCGAGCAGGTTCAGGATCTGTGCCTGGACGCTCACGTCCAGGGCACTCACGGGCTCATCGCAGATCAACAGGTCAGGTCCGACCACGAGGCTCCGGGCAATGGAGATGCGTTGGCACTGCCCTCCGGAGAACTCGTGGGGTCGCTTGTCACGTGCCGCGTCGGGGTCGACACCGACGGCGTCGAGCATCCGGTCAACGATGGCCTTCTGCTCATCCGCATCGGAGGGGCCCCAGACCCGAAGGGGCTCGGCCACGATCTCTCCGACCGTGCGCCTCGGGTTCAGTGACGAGATCGGATCCTGGAAGATCATCTGGATATGGGTTCGCCTCTGTCGGATCTCCTCGTCAGAGAGGTCAGCAAGGTCGACTCCCCTGAACACGACACTTCCAGAGGTTGGTCGCGGCAGCTGGATGATCGCCCGACCGGTTGTGGACTTTCCGCAGCCCGACTCGCCTACTAGCCCGAGGGTCTCCCCGGACCTGATGTCGAAGCTGATGCCGCTGACGGCCTTGACGGTCCTGCCGCGTCCGCAAGGAAACTCGACAACCAGGTCCTCGACGCTGACGAGCACGTCCTCACCGGTGCGGAGATGGGCCTTCCCGGTACCAGCCATCAGCCATCCACCCCACCGGTAGATGATGGGGCGGCCGAGATGTCGACCGCCACCGCCTGTTGCAGGCCGGCCGCCAGGTTCTTCTCAAAGGCCGCCCTGGCCTCTGGCGAGCCAACGGGGGTCCAACAGGCCAGGCGGTGTGCCGGGTCGTCGGTCTCCACCAGCGGTGGTTCCTCGTTGACGCACTGGTCCTGGACATAGGGGCACCGTGGGCTGAAGGCACAGCCGCTCGGCGGGTCGATCAGGTCCGGTGGTCGACCCGTGATGGCAGCCAGCCTCGTGTGGCTGGGGAGGCTCGTCCGGGGAATCGACCGCATCAGCGCCTCCGAATAGGGGTGGCGCATGTCGGCGAAGAGCGACGCCGTTGGTGCGTGCTCGACCACGGTGCCGGCGTACATGACCATGGTGTCGTCGGTGCGGCCCGCGACGACCCCCAGGTCGTGGGTAACCAGCACCATGGCCATTTCACGGTCGGTCTGCTCCCGGCTGAGCAGGTTCAGAATCTGATGCTGGACAGTCACGTCCAGTGCCGTGGTCGGCTCGTCGGCGAAGAGCAGCGACGGCTCGCAGGCCAGGGCGACGGCAATACAGACGCGCTGGCGCATTCCTCCAGACAGTTCGTGCGGAAAGGACCGCAGCCTGGTCTCGGGATCGGGGATGCGGACCTCCCGAAGCAGGTCGACGGCCGCCTGCCGGGCCTCGGCCCGGTTCAGGTTCAGGTGCCTGCAGAGATGCTCGGTGACCTGCCTCTGGACCCGCACCAGAGGGTTCAACGAGGTCATCGGATCCTGGAACACCATGGCCATCTCGGTACCCCAGAGCTCGCGCATCTCACCAGGCGACCTCGTCAGCACATCGCTTCCGTTGAAGGCTGCGGTTCCGGTGGTGGTCACGTTGCTGCCCAGGTTGAGGCGCATAATCGACCTTGCCAGGACGGTCTTGCCCGAGCCGCTCTCTCCCACGATGCCGAGCGTCCTGCCCTGCTCCAGGCTGAAACTGACACCCCTTACCGCCTTCACGTCGCCGGCTGGGATGGTGAACGTGGTTCGAAGGTCATCCACCTCCAGGAGCGGACTGCCCGCCACGTTGTCAGCCATCAGAGCGCCGCCGATCGGACCGAACGCAGCCTTCGCAGCCAGTCACCCACGTTGTTCAGCGAGTACACGGTGAACACCAGGGCGAGGGACGGCCAGATGGCGGGCCACACGTTTATCTGCAGGTCCACGCGGGCTGCGTTGACCATCGTTCCCCATGACGAGGTCGGCGGTTCCACGCTCAGGCCGAGGAAGGCCAGCGCACCCTCGAGCAGGATGATGACGGCGGCGTTGACCATTGCGTAGGCCAGCAGGGTCGGCAACACGTTCGGGATGACCTCGCGGAACAGGATCGATCGCTTCCTGGTTCCGATCGCCCGCGCTGCCGTGACGAACTCCCTTCGGCTGATGGAGAGGGCGTTGGCCCTGGCGACCCTGGTGTAGGGGGGAATGCTGAGGAAGCCGATCACGGTGGCTATGACAACGAGATCACGCCTACCGAGCAGGGTGACGACGGTGAGGAGCAGCACCAGCCCGGGAAAGGCAAGGATCACATCGACGACTGCCATCACGGCCGAATCGGTCCTTCCGCGAACGAACCCGACAAGCGAACCGAAGAAGCCACCGAACACGACCCCCATGAACACTGCTGCAAGGGCCACCGTGAGCGATACCCGGGCGCCGTAGACGATCCGGGCAAGGATGTCGCGGCTGTTGTTGTCGGTTCCCAGGAAGTGGGTGAGGCTCGGACTCTCGTTGGTGGCCCCGTCACCGAACAGGAACCCCTGGTAGTTGGGGTCTGCAAGGCCGGGTATGAGGTCGGCGAACACGGCTGCGCCCACAATCACGATCAGCCAGGATGCGCAGAAGCGCGTGGTCCAGGGCATCTTGGAGACGAACCGCCTGATCCAGGGTCGCCTTGCCGCCTCGGTGGGCGCTGCCGGGTCGAGTGCCGTGTCCACCTCAGTCGGCCTTCCTGATCCGGGGGTCGACCACCAGGTAGACGAGGTCCACGAGGGTGTTCACGACCACGTAGACCATCGCCACGAACACGGTGATCCCCTGGACCATCATGAAGTCCCGCTGGAAAATTGCGTCCAGGAGGCGCTTTCCGAGGCCCGGCAGGGCGAAGAGGAACTCCACCACAACCGTTCCACCGAGCAGCAGGCCGATGTTGAGGCCAACCACGGTGATGAGCGTCAGGGAACTTGGCCGCAGGGCGTGCCTGAAGAGGATGAAGCCGTCCCTGAGGCCCTTGGACCTGGCCGAGAGTATGTAGTCCTCCTTGAGTGTCGTCACCAGGTCTGAGCGGACGACCCGGGTGTAGACGGCAACCTCTATGACAGAAAGGGAGAGGGCCGGCAGCGTCACCGTCATCAGGTTGCCGGAAATGCTGTTTGAGATGCGTGTCCAGCCGGTTGCCGGGAACCATCCCAGCTTCATTGCAAATACGTAGATGAAGAGCAGGCCAGCCACGAATCCGGGCACGCTGAGCGCGAACTGTGCGCCCCCTGAGATGAACTGATCCAGTCTGGAGCCCTCTCGGTAGGCGCTCATAACCCCGAGTGGTACGGCCAACAGCACCGAGAAGATCACGGTCACGATCATCAGCTCACCGGTGACCGGTATGCGGTGGGCGATCTCGCTACTCACTGCCCGCGAGGTCACGATCGAGTCGCCGAGGTCACCTCGGACGGCGTCGCCCAGCCACTTGCCGTATCGCACCAGCATCGGATCGTCGAGGCCCCACTCGGCCCTCACCTGGGCCACGTACTCCTGGTCCTGTTGGGCCTCGATCGGGATGAGAGCGTTGATGGCGTCACCCGGCAGCAGGTTCACCAGAAGAAAGGTCAGGAACGAGACGGCCAGCAGCGTGGCCACCAGCCTCACCAGACGTGTCGCTATGAAGGAGCCCAAGGCAGCCGATTCTCACGGTCGGGGCCGGACCATGACCCTCCACCCTGAGGGCCCCCCGGCGGGAGCGGATATGAAGTTGTACCGCCCTGGTGGGGCGGAGCCGTGGCCCCGCCCCACCTGAGGCGTATCAGAATGCCCTACGGCCTAGTTGTTCAACCAGACCTGGTGCCAGCGCCCCTCGGCGTTGGGGTGTCCGATGCCGAGCTGACCGTCCACCGTGGTCCAGTTGTCGAGCCCAACGATGCCATTGGCAACCGCTATCAGGGTCGCCGTCGAGCCCGAGTACCACATCGGCATGTCTCGTGCGCCGATGAGGCCGACAATCTCGTACAACTCCTTACGACGGACGAAGTCATCGGTCGTGATCGCCTCGGCAAGTGCAGCCGATGCCTCGTCATCGGAGTAGTTGGAGAAGTTCAGCGGCGACATCTGCCACGGGGCATAGGCATCGCCCAGGGCCACCGATGGGTCATCCTCACTACCCCAGCGCCAGCAGTGCGCTCCGTGGTCTCCCATGAAGCCGTTGCCCATTCCGAGGGCCGTGTTTATGTGGGTGGCCTGGTCGGTGTTGAGCAGGTTCACGTTGACCATCTCGGTTCCGGTCCAGAGTTGTTCCAGCACCGACATTGCGGCGATGAGCGTCGGGTCCGGTGGGCAGGACAGGTCAACGTCGATCTTCTCACCGACAGCCTTGCCGTCGGACCGCTCAGGATCGTCCAGGTACTCCTGGATGAGCGCCTTGCCGGCTTCGTAGTCGAAGTGCGGGTAGGCGTCGTACACGGCCTGTGACCACCACGGGCTGTCCGTGGAGAAGAACTGGGTAGCCGGACCCGAGATCCCCTTGCCGCCGAGCGCCTCGATAACGGCCAACTGGTTGTTTGCCAGGCTCAGGCCACGACGGACGCGCACGTCGTCGTACGGTGCAAGCAGCACGTTGAACATACCGCCACCGGCGTTGTTGCCCTGGAACTCGTAGAGGGTGATGCCCTCTGACTCGCGGGCGTCACGGATGGTCGCCTGCCTGAGGCTCTGCATGGCCGTCACGGTGCCCGAGGTCAACGAGGCCAGCCTCGTTGTCTCATCGGGTATCGGGCGCACGGCGAAGCTGTCCAGGTACGGCAGGGGCCGTCCCCACATGTCCTTTTGCCAGTAGTTCGGGTTCCTCGTGAACACCGTCTCGTTGTCGATGTCACGTGACTCGATCACGAACGGGCCGGTACCGACCGGAGCGATGCTGAAGGCATCGGTGTCGGCCGCAGCCGCACCCGACTCGAACGCCATCCCGAGGGGCGCACGTGCCAGGTAGCTCGGGAACGCCGAGTTGGTCTTCGACAGCGTGTAGACGACCTCGAGGTCACCGGTCGCCTCGACCGCAGTCAGACCCGTTGCAGCGATATGACCCGCAGCTGCTGCTCCACCCTGCTGGATGGCCCACATGTCCACGAGGGACTGGGCGTTGAACGCACTGCCGTCGTGGAACCTGACACCGCTCCGCAGCGACACCGTCCAGACCGTGAAGTCATCGTTGGCGGAGGCGCCGGCCGCCAGGTTCGGCACATAGGAGCCCACCTCGTTCTGCTCGAACAGCTTGTCGAACACGGCGATCATCATGTTGTAGCAGGGTGACGAGCATGAATCCTCCCAGGGACGCAGGCCGGTGGCCTCTGCCTCGACTCCGATTGTCACCGAGCCGCCATAGGTGGGCTTTTCGGCACCGGCGACGATGTCGCCGACCTGGGTTGCGGCCAGGGGTGCGTACTCGTAGACCACGTTGGCTGTTGAGGCCTCGTAGTCGGCGGTGTCGATGTTTTGGATGACTGTGATCTTCGATGACGAACAGTCGCCGTAGGCGTCACAGGCCATTGTTCCGATCAGACCCGAGTAGCCGGTGACACCGTTGAGGTGTTCGCGTACACCGGCCCTGTCAACGATCAAAGCGCCACCGTCCTCATAGGACGCTGCAGCAATGGCATCCAGAAGCAGCGTTGTGGCGTCATAGGAATGCGCCCAGAACGGTGCGGCAGGAGCCTCGCCGAACTCGGCCTTGTAGTCGGCCAACACGTCAGCGGCTGTTTCACCAGTGGACTGGTTGTAGTTAGAGCCGTACCTGACATCGGGGCCAGAAAAGAACATTCCGGCGGTTTCGGCCACAGCCAGGAAGTTGGAGTTCAACAACCCATCGGCAGCCATCATGGTCGTGTTCTCAAGACCCGACACCGTTGAAGCCTGTTGGACAATGAAGTCGCCCTCAGGCTGGAAGATCGGGAAGAACAACATCTCAGGAGAACCAGCAGCCACCTCGGTGAGTACAGGCACCATGTCGCTGTCGCCCTTGTTGACAGCAGTGAACCCGGTAACGGTTCCACCACCAGCCGCAAACGCATCAGCAAACGCTGTAGCCAAACCCTCGGTGTACGGGTCGCCATCATGAATCGCAGCAGCCGTCGTCACACCCAAGACATTCAAAGCAAAGTTCGCAGCAGCAGCACCCTGGTAGAGATCATTGTGGGCAGTGCGGTAGTAGCCGGGGTTGTAGTTCTTGCCCGCAGTACCAGCCAAATCGCTTGTAAGAGCAGGTGACGTGTTCGAACCAGAGATCATCACCATCCCAGCCTCAGAAATCAGAGGCGACGCAGCCGTAGCAGCACCAGAACAACTGGTACCAATCACACCCAGCACATCCTGGTCAGCGACAATGGTCTGAGCCGCAGCCTGACCACCATCAGCAGAACACAAATCATCCATGCCCGTACCAAGATCAACGTCATGGCCACCAATCTGGCCGTAATCCTCAACAGCCATCCTGATGCCGTTCTCATTGGGAATACCCAAGAAAGCCACATCGCCACTGATCGCGTTCAAAGAACGAATCTGGATCGCCTCACCAGGACCAACCTCGACAGTCCCCAAAGACCCATCACCCAGATGCTCACCAACCGTGGAAACCTCCACAGGAGCAGCAGGCGGAGCCGTAGCAGGCGGAGCCGCAGTAGTAGCAGCCCCAGCCGGAGCCGCAGTCGTAGCAGCCGGAGCTGCCTCATCGGCCGCATCGGAGCCACAGGCTCCGGAAATCAAAGTCAACGCCAGCAGTAGAGCCAGCTTCTTGGACCAACGGTTCATTTTGGGATCCCTCCGGTTGCGGTACGTGTCAGGGCGTGCTTCACCCAGACATGGCCTTCTTGGAGTTAAGCAGCAATCAGGCCTGCCGTGAATCAACGGAAGATGAATGCAGGCCCAACTTCCTAAAAAGAACGTAAACGGAATGCTGTCAGGGAGATGGAAAGATGACTAGTCGCCGAACCGGTAGCCCAGGCCGTGCTCGGTATGCAGGTAGGTGGGGTTCCTAGCGTTGTCCTCAAGCTTGCTTCTTAGTCGCCCCACGTAGACACGGAGGTACTCGGCCTCGTCGCCGTAGTCCGGTCCCCAGACATTTCGGAGCAGGTGTTCATGTGACAGCACCTTTCCTCTATTGGCCATGAAACAGTCCAACAGGCGGTACTCGATGCTCGTGAGGCTCATCGGCTGACCTCTGAAGCTGGCCCTCATCGCCTCGGGGTTAATGGTCACCTCCAGAAACGTGACGGCTGGTCGGGCAGAACGTTCGTCGCTCCAGGATGCCCGCCGCAGCACGGCACCCACCCGGGCGATGAGCTCGTCTACCCCGAACGGCTTGACGAGGCAGTCGTCCGCCCCGGCGTCGAGCGCCCTTACGCGGTCGCGTTCCTCGCCGAGGGCGGTGACAACCAGGATCGGGACGATCGACCTCTCCCTGAGGCGTTCGCAGGTCTCCAGGCCATCCATTGCGGGCATCATCAGGTCCAGGATCACCAGATCTGGTTCGCGCTGTTGGAACAGTGCAAGGGCCTCAAAACCCGTTGCGGCGCCTATCGCCTCGTAGCCCCTGGCCTCAAGGTTCCGGACAATGAAGGCACGCATCGGTTGTTCATCGTCGACGACGAGCACAAGTCCTCCAGCCATGTTCAGGTTTCGCTTCCCAGGCTGACAGATGCCTTTTCGAGGGCTGGTAACCGCACGTCAAAGGAGACCCCGGTGGAGAGACGGTGGGCCTTGATGGACCCACCGTGTGCCTCGATGATGCCGCGCGAGATCGCCAGACCCAGGCCCACTCCGCCAGAAGTCTGGGAGAGGTGTCCCTCCAGACGTGTGAAGCGGTCAAATACCGATTCTTCGGTTCCCGGAGGCAACCCGGGCCCGTTGTCGGTCACAGAGATGGTGACGATCTCGTCGGATCTGTCGACACGGATCTGAATTGTCGACTCGGGCGCGTATCTGGCGGAGTTCTCGACCAGGTTTCTGATCACCGTTCCGAGACGGATCCTGTCGCCCCGTACCACCGCTCCTCGCTGCAGCAGGGAGATCTCGACCCTTGATCGGACATCAGAGGGAAACGATGCCACGGTCTCGTCGAGCAGGTCGATGATGTCCACCTCTCTGGCGTTCAACTCAAGTAGGCCACCCTCAATCCGCGACATGTCGAGCAAGTTGGCTACGAGGTTGTTCAGTCTGTCGGTCTCACTGTCGATGACCTGGATGAACTCGCGTTCTGTTTCCCGGTCCCATGACACGTCATCGGCCAGAAGCGTGCTGGCATATGCCTTGATGTTTGCCAGAGGGGCCTTCAGTTCGTGGGACACCGTCGCCAGCAGTGCCTCCTTGGCCCTGTGCAACTCCTTGTCTGAGGTGATGTCCCTCCATTGATGGCAGCGTCCGATCTCCTTACCGTGTTCGTCGGTCACCACGAAGCATGTGATCCACAGATCGCGGAGGCGACCGGTGCCCATGTCTACGACCACCTCTCTTCCCTTATCCGAGTCGTCGGGCGACAGCACATTCTGGGCTTCTGCTCCAGGTGGCAGGATTCTGGCCTCAAGGTGGGAGAGCACCGAATCCTCGGGTCGTCCAACCATCTCCTCCATGGATATGCCGGCGATCTGGGCGGCGGCCGAATTTGCGTAGTAGACGCTGCCATTCAGACCGGTAAGAACCAGCCCTTCGTCGAGGCTTCCAACGACGGCTTCCAGCTGACGTCTCGCCTCGACCAGTTGTTTGTCGGTCTGGGCGAAAAGAGCGGCATTCTCCATTGCCATCGACACGTAGCGGCCAAAGGCCGTGGCCAACTCCATTTCGCTGAAAGAGGCGACGTAGGGATCGGCCTTTTGGATGAGAAGTGCCGCGGGCCTGGCGTGGATTGTCTGCATCGGGACAACGAGGACGTACCGGTAGCCCTCTCTCTCCGCCCTCTCCCTGAAACTTGCGTACAAGAGGTCGGCTCTGGTGTCGGTCACCTGAACAGGTTCGCCGGTGCGAATTGCTCTTGCCGAGGGCGAGTTGGGTGATTGAGGGTCGATCCGGAGGTCCTCGACGAACTCGGCACTCATTCCGCGGCTTGCTTCGATCCGGAACACACCCGCCCGCTCGTCAAGGGTTACCACGGCGCACCTGTCCACTCCGAAAACCTCGTGCACCTGTTCCAGGATCCGCGAGAGGACAGATCGTTCCAGCAGCGAGGATCCCACCGATCTGCTGGCTTCCAGCAGGGCGTTCAGACGGCTGAGCCGCTCACGAATCTGTTCCTCGGCCCCGATTAGAGCCTTGGCCAACTCCCCGAAGTGGTCTTCTCTCAGAGCTACCTCGGTAACTGCCGACAGGTGGGAGGAGCGAATGTCGCTGCGCCACCTGAGGTCCTGTCCGGCTTCGATCAGGTAACGCATTCGATTCCTGAGCGATCGGTCACGACGGCGCCAGAGGATAAGAACACCGGTTGCGCTGAGCGCAGCTAACAGGACTCCGGCTGTCGAAATGGGCCGAGCGGAGGCGAAGGCCTCGTCGGTGGGCCGTGCGGTAACGGTGACAGAACCATCGGCCGCGAGGTGGCGAGCCAACAGCCAGGTGTCTCCTCTGGGGTCTCTTGACGTCGTCCAGTCCGTGGACCAGCCCGATGCTCTGCTGGATACGTAGGTAAGCCAGGGCTTGAGGTTCTCTCTGGCTCCTGTGAGCAGGTGGGCTGAGCCGCCCACGCGGGTAACAGCGCTGTATCCGACAGGACTCCTTCCAGTTGTCGACACCTGTGCTGCCAGCGCAGCGTCGTTGCGGCCGACAGCAGC
>Ga0209054_1001966_pt1 | contig 10778 bp, 9 predicted proteins | sample SaaInlV_DNA_200m_FD_184689 | JGI IMG/M metagenome (GOLD analysis project Ga0209054, IMG submission 184689) | Marine microbial communities from expanding oxygen minimum zones in the Saanich Inlet - SI075_LV_DNA_200m (SPAdes) (version 2) | ecosystem: Environmental > Aquatic > Marine > Unclassified ... | reverse complement strand
TTGTAATTTTAGCATCATTTTTTGTTGAAGAAATTCCAGTAATAATTTGATTACCAAGAGCTTTGCTGGAGCCAGTTATTAATGTTCCAGATTTTTTGACAAATGAAGATTTAACCTGAATATCAATTTTATTTAATTTAGCATCTTGTACTGAAGTTGGTTGCATAACTTTTGATCCTAAAGATGCCATTTCCAACATTTCATCATAAAATATTTTTTTTATTTTTTTTGCATTCTTATATTGTCTTGGGTCAGTTGTATAAACTCCATCTACATCTGTATAAATTATACATTCTTCAGCTTTAATAAATTTAGCTAACATTATTGCTGAAGCATCCGAACCACTTCTACCAATTGTAGTTATTCTAAGTTTATTGTTAACACCTTGAAAACCAGTAATGATAGGAATGCCACCACTTTTTAAATATTTATTTAATTCTTTTACAACTACTTTACAAATTCTAGCACCAGAATAAGGCCCTTCTGTTAATATTGGTAACTGCCATGACATCCAGGACCTAGATTTAAACCCTATATGCTTTAATCTACCTGCTATTAGAGCGCAAGATGCTTGCTCTCCAGTAGATACTAATGTGTCATATTCTGCTTTATCAAAATTATTACTTATTAATTTAGATTTATTAACGAGATCATTTGTAACACCACTCATTGCAGAAGAAATTACTAAAACTTTGACGTTTTTCCTTTTATACGAAGCAATAATCTTACAAACTCTTTTGATTCTATCAATGCTACCAACAGAAGTTCCACCAAACTTTAATACAACAGTTTTCATTGATCAGATTTAATTATTATAATTTAATTAATATTTGATAAAATACATCTTAATTGTTATGTCAACTAATTATCTATCATGAGTAGTGTAAATAAAAAAGAAATAGAAAAGTTTTCGAAAATGGCCGCTGAATGGTGGGATCCTAGTGGTAAATTTAAACCACTGCATAAATTTAATCCTATTAGAATAAGATATATTAAAGAAAATATTATTCAAAATTTCAAATTAAAAGCTAAAAAAAGACCTTTAGAAAAAATTAATATATTAGACATAGGGTGTGGTGGTGGACTTCTATCTGAACCAATGACAAGATTGGGAGCTAGTGTAACAGGAATAGATGCGTCTGGTAAAAATATTAATATTGCTAAATTGCACGCAAAAAAAAATAAACTTAATATCAAATATTTGTGCTCATCTCCTGAAAAACTTAAAATTAAAAAAAAATTTGATGTGATTTTAAATATGGAAATAATTGAACATGTTGAGGATATTAATTTTTTTATAAGATCTTGTTCAAAACTGCTTAAAAAAAATGGCCTAATGTTTGTTGCAACTCTTAATAAAACACTAAAGTCATATGTTTTTGCAATTATTGGTGCGGAGTATATTTTGAGATGGCTTCCAATAGGCACTCATGATTGGGAAAAGTTTGTAACACCTGAAGATCTTAAAAGTATTTTACTAAAAAATAATTTAAAATTAGATAAATTAGATGGAATGAATTTTAATATAATCAAGGATGAATGGAGTGTGTCCAGAGACACATCTGTAAATTATATTGCAAAATTTATAAAAGTTTAATTATCTTTATCTTCAATCCAGGGTATCATTTGAGTATCAATCCCCTCTTCTTTTAATTCATTAAGGTCTTTTTTGGAGGCATTTCCGTATATTCCTTTAGATTTCTTTTTCTTATCATAATGTATGGATCGTGCTTCATAAGCAAAATTTTCACCCACATACTTAAAATTATCTTTAATAAATTTTTGATAATTTTTAATAGTTTTTTTTACATTTTCATATTTGGTTAACTCCATACTATTATTTAAATTTTTTTTATTATTTATTAACGTTGGAGCCATTAGTGTTTTGTCAACTTTTAAAGAATTACAATTATAACAAATTAATAATTTTTTTTTTTTTAATTTTTCAAATTCTTTTGATGAAGCAAACCAGCTATCAAATGATAGCTCACAATCATTACAGGCTAATTTATATTTGATCATAATATGTAGTTAATAATAAAAATTAAATTTACAATGCATTTAGCTTCTATAATCTGCATTTATATCTATATATTTTTTCGTAAAATCCATTGTATAGACTGTAAAACTTTTTGTTCCTGTAAAAATTTCAATATCAAAATCAATATTTTCATTTTTCATGTATAAAGAAGTTTTTTTCTCATCATAATTTTGATGTAACTTGCCGTCTTGAACGATTTTTAAATCACCAAATTTGATTGATAGTTTTTTCAAATTTATTTTAGGTCCAGCTTTTCCAATTGCCATCACAATTCTTCCCCAATTGGGATCTTCACCAGCAATTGCAGTTTTAACTAAAGGCGAGTTAGCAATTGAAAAGGCAATCTGTTTAGCATCTATCTCTGATTTACATCTATTAACATTTACAGTGACAAACTTAGATGATCCTTCGCCATCTGAAACCACCCTCTTAGCTAGATTTAATAAAACCTTATTTAAAGCTTTATCAAAATTTTGAATTTTTTTATCATTTAAATTTGTAATTTGAGAATTCTCTACTTTTCCAGTTGCAAAAATAGTTGCCATATCATTAGTGCTTGTGTCACCATCACATGTTATTGCATTAAATGTTGTTGAAATATTTTTTTTTAATAATTTGTTTAAAATATCATTTGATAATTTTGCATCTGTAAAAATATAAGCCAATGTAGTTGCCATATTTGGGTGTATCATTCCAGAGCCTTTTGCAATTCCATAAATCTTAATATTTTTATTTCCTATTTTGCACTCTTCCATTGCTAACTTAGGTTTAGTATCTGTAGTCATAATTCCAAGAGCGGCTTTCATCCAAATAAATTTATTTTGAGTATATTTAATTTTATTAATCAAATTAGGAATTTGATGAAGAATTTTTTCACAAGGAAACTTTTCACCAATAGTGCCTGTACACCCAAACATAATTTCTCTAGGAGAAATTTTTTTAGGACTATCCTCATCCTGTTCTTGTTTTTTAGATAGACTAGTTGAAATTTGGTGGGACAATTTCTTGAGACTTTCGTAACCTTGTTTACCAGTAAAAGCATTTGCATTTCTTGTATTAACTAAAAGTGAGTATATTTTTTTATCATTTTGTTTTAAATTCCATTTAATATTTTCTGAAACTATTTTTGATTGAGTGTAAACGGAAGCATAATTGGCACCATCTCTAAAATAAAACATTGATAAATCATCTCTATTATCATTATATAGATTTGCACTATCAACAGAAATTGACAGCCCATCAATATGATCTAAGTCTTGAAAATCAATCATTCTGGTATTTTTGGATTTTGAACTTAAAAAATTAGATAAATTAATTCCCATAGTGTTTAAAATAATTATTTAATACATATATTAAACAATATAAGTAAAGAATAAATCAAATACTCATGTTTAACCCATTAAATTTCATTACAAAATTCATTAAGTCTAACAATCAAAAAGAGCTTGAGAGGATAGGTAAAATTCTAAAAAAAATAAATTTGCTAGAAGATGAATTTAAAGATCTTAATGATTTAGAATTTCCTAAAAAAACACTTGAATATAAAGAAAAATTAAAACAAGGAAAAACCTTAGACGATATTTTGCCAGAAGCATTTGCATTAGTAAGAGAGGCTTCAAAAAGAACTCGTAATGAAAGGCATTTTGATGTTCAAATAATTGGGGGTGTTGTTCTGCATGAAGGGAAAATTGCCGAAATGAGAACTGGAGAAGGGAAAACTCTAACCATTACATTGGCTGCTTACTTAAATGCACTTGGTGAAAAAGGAGTTCATATTGTAACAGTCAACGACTATCTTGCAAAAAGAGACTCCATTGAAATGGGTCAAATCTATAATTTTTTAGGCTTGTCATCAGGCTATATTAATAATGATCAGGATGATGTTGAGCGTAAAAAAAATTATAATTGTGATATTACCTATGCAACAAATAGTGAGCTTGGATTTGATTACTTGAGAGATAACATGAAGTTTTCAGAAAATGATATGGTACAAAGAGAACATTCATTTTCTATAGTTGATGAAATAGACTCTTGCCTAATTGATGAAGCTAGAACGCCCCTAGTTATTTCAGGTTCAACTGAGGATAAAACAGCCCAATATCTTGCTGTCGATAAACTTGTAAAACAATTAAATAATAAAGATTATGAAATAGATGAAAAAGAAAAAAGTATTCTTTTAACTAATGATGGAATTAACAATGTAGAAAAAATATTTTCTAATGCAGGAATTTTAAAAAATAATAATTTCTATGATCCAGAAAATTTACATTTAGTGCACCATGTAAATCAAGCCCTTCGAGCTAACCATCTATTTGAAAAAGGTAAAGATTATATTATCCAAGATGAAAATTTAAAAATCATAGATGAACTTACGGGTAGGATACTTGAAGGTAGAAGATTTGGTGATGGATTACATCAAGCTTTAGAAGCAAAAGAACAAATCAATATCCAAGCTGAAAATCAAACTTTAGCATCTATAACTTATCAAAATTATTTTAAACTTTATAAAAAAATCTCTGGATGTACTGGGACCGCTGCTACAGAAGCTGAAGAATTTTTTGAAATTTACAATTTACCTGTAGTGATAATTCCAACTAATAATGAAATGATCAGAAAAGATTATAACGATCAAATTTTTAGAACAGAGGAAGAAAAAAATAACGCCATTATCGATAAAATTATTGAATGTCATGAAGCTAAACAGCCAATTTTAATTTTTACATCTAGTATTAATAAGTCTGAGGTTTATTCGGCTCTATTAAAGAAAAAAAATATTAAACATGTTGTTTTAAATGCTAAAAACCATGAAAATGAAGCAGATATAATTGCTAATGCTGGTAAAGAAAAATCAGTAATAATTACAACAAGTATTTCTGGAAGAGGTGTGGATATTCAACTTGGTGGAAAAAAAGGGTCTATTCCAGAAGATCAACTTAAAACCGATAAAAGTAAGATAAAATCCTTAGGTGGATTATTTGTTATTGGAACTGAGAGAATGGAGTCTCGTAGAGTTGATAATCAAGCAAGAGGTAGATCTGGGAGACAAGGTGATGAGGGAAGCTCTATATTTTATGTAAGTCTTGAAGATGATTTAATGAGAATCTTTGGATCCGAGTCTATGAATAAAATGTTAGAAAAATTAGGACTCAAAGATGGAGAGAGCATTGATCATCCATGGATAAATAAAGCGCTAGAGAGAGCTCAACAAAAAGTTGAGGCTAGAAACTTTGATATTAGAAAAACTTTAATTAAATTTGATAACGTTTTAAATGACCAAAGACACGTTGTATTTTCTCAAAGAAAAGATGCAATGAATAGTAAAAATATATTTAGTTATTCTGATGAATTTTTAAATGAAATAATTCAAGATATTATAAAGTTAAAAATTAAGAACTTATCAAACCCTAAAAGTAATGAATTTAGCAATCGTCTTAAACAAATTGTTGGAAAAAGTTTTAGTGAGGTTGAATTTAAAGAATTAATTTCTTCAAAAGATGATGAAATAAAAGAAAAAATTATAAATAAATTTTTAGAATCTAGGCAGGAAAGAATTAAGCTTTTGGGAGAAGATCATGCAAAGGAGATAGAAAAAAGAATATTTCTTCAATCAATAGATTTGAATTGGAAATCTCATATTCAATACTTAGAACAACTAAGACAAGTAATTGGGCTTAGATCTTATGGACAACGAGATCCTTTAATTGAATATAAAAAAGAGGCGTTTGAATTATTCTCAAACCTTTTAGATAAACTAAAATTAGATTATGTGACTATTTTAATGAATTTAAAAGTTGTTACTGAACAGAGGCAAGAAAAAGAAGAAACAAAACAGTCACTGGTAGAGCAAATTAAAAGTGGGAAAAAAATTGGCAGAAATGAACCATGCTCATGTGGATCTGGAAAAAAATTTAAGCATTGTTGTGGTGCTTTATAAGCGATTTAAAAAAAGCTAAGTACAACTGACAATAAAACCAACCCTACAACCACTGATCCTATCAAAAATTTTTTAGATTTAAGTATTTCAAAATGATTATTTTTATCAATCAAAGTACTTAAGTTATCTGAATTAGTTACAAAACCTTTGTTTCTTCCAATTTTTAAAAACTTATTTTTTCTATCATTCATAATTTCATCAGCTGATAAATCATTAAAATATTCTAAATTTTTGGATATTGAACTTCTTAAATTATCTAACATTAAATCTCTATCCCTATGAGCGCCACCCAAGGGTTCTGGAATTATTTCATCTATAATTTTAAGTTCTAATAAATCTTTTGCTGATAGCTTCATTGCTTTTGCAGCATCAAGCATTTTTTTTGGATCTCTCCACAAAATAGTTGCACATCCTTCTGGAGAAATTACTGAATAAATTGAATTTTCTAACATAATTACTTTATTAGATGATGCCAAAGCTATTGCACCACCTGAGCCTCCTTCACCAATAATAATAGCTAAGGTTGGAACTTTAAGCTCCATACAGCACTCAATTGATTTAGCAATAGCCTCGGCTTGACCTCTTTCCTCTGCTCCAACACCTGGATATGCTCCTGGCGTGTCTATAAATGATATTATCGGAATATTAAATTTATTTGCTAAATTCATTAATCGAATTGTTTTACGATAACCTTCTGGTCTCATCATCCCAAAATTTCTTTCAATTCTAGTTTCTAAATTTTCACCCTTTTCTTGACCTATTACTAGAACTGAAGTGCCATTAAATTTTGCAAATCCAGTTAAAACAGATTTATCCTCGCCATAATAACGGTCTCCTGATAAAGAAATGAAATCATCAAACAAATTATCGATAAAAAATTTTGATTTTGGTCTATCTTCATGACGAGCAACCATCGTAGTTTGCCAAGGATCAAGGTTGGAATAGATGTCTTTTAATTTTTCATCAAGCTCAGCTTGAGTACTAGATATTTTTTGAGTGTCTACCTCGGAAAGACCATCTTGATTATATGGATCTTTTAATTTTTCTATCTCAGACTCTAGATTTTTAATGTCTGTTTCAAAATTAAGATAATTTTTCATATTAATTTCTTTATAAACTAAAATTTGACAATAAAATGATATAATAAAAACTAATGAAAAAAAAAGAAAAATTCATAAAAACTTGCGATTTATCAGTCTCACATGTGCTTTTAGGTTTTGTTAATAAAGAATTGCTTCCTGGAACTGGCATTTCAAGCAATCAATTCTGGAAAGGATTCAGTAAAACTGCACATGATTTATCACCAAAAAATAAAAGACTCTTAGAGACAAGAGAAAAAATACAAAAATCAATAGACTCTTTCCATCTTGAAAGAAAAGAAAAGAAATTCAATTTTAATGAATATAAAATTTTTTTACAAAAAACTGGCTATCTTAAAAAATCAGGCCCAAACTTTAAAATTGAAACTAAAAATGTAGATAAAGAGATCTCAAGTATTTGTGGTCCTCAATTAGTTTGTCCCGTGACTAATGCAAGATTTTTATTAAATGCTGCCAACGCAAGATGGGTGAGTCTTTATGATAGTCTATATGGTTCAAATATAATTCCTGAAATCAAAGGTGCATTAAAAGGTAAAACTTATAATCCAATAAGAGGAAAAAAAGTTATTGAATATGTTAGAAATCTTCTAGACAAATATATACCTCTTAAAAATATAAGTTGGAAAAATTTGAACAAAATACCAAATATAACTAATGGAAAATTAAACATTGAATTAAAAAATAAAAAACAATTAGTTGGATATAAAAAAGATAAAAATAAATTATCATCTCTTTTGTTTGTAAATAATAATCTTCATATAGATATATTATTTGATCATAATAAAAAGTTAGAAAAAAATAATCCTGAAGGTAACCAAGACCCATTAAAAATTCATGATGTTATCTTAGAGTCAGCTATTTCAACAATTTGTGATCATGAAGATAGTGTTGCTGCAGTTGATGCTGAAGATAAAGTTTTGGGATATAAAAATTGGTTACAGTTAATGAAGGGAACTCTTAATTCAAAATTTAAGAAAAAAGGAAAGATAATTACAAGAAAATTAAACTCTGACAGAGAATACAATTCAATTAAAAATAAAAAAATAAAATTACATGGAAGATCATTATTATTAAACAGAAATGTAGGCCATCTAATGACAAATCATGCAATTCTTTTGAAAGATGGTTCAGAATGTCCTGAAGGAATTTTAGATGCTTTTATAACTTCTACTGCTTGTCTTCACGATTTTAAAAGAAAAGGTAATTCAAGAACCAATTCAATTTATATTGTAAAACCAAAAATGCACGGACCAGAGGAGTGTGCATTTACCAATCTTATCTTTGAGAAAGTTGAAAAAGTTTTAAAATTAAAAAAAAACCAAATCTTGTGTGGGATAATGGATGAAGAAAGAAGAACTTCAGTTAATCTTAAAGAATGTATTAGAATTTTAAAAAAGAGAGTATTTTTTATTAACACAGGATTTTTAGACAGAACTGGTGATGAAATTCACACATCTATGGAAATTGGTCCAATGGTATTAAAAGGCGATATGAAATCAACTAAATGGATAAAAACTTATGAAAACAATAATGTTGATATAGGTTTAATGTGTGGTTTTTCTGGTAAAGCACAGATAGGCAAAGGTATGTGGGCTATGCCAGACTTGTTAGATGAAATGATGTCTCAAAAAATTGCACACCCCCTGTCAGGAGCAAATTGTGCTTGGGTCCCTTCTCCAACTGCAGCTGCTATCCACGCGTTGCATTATCACGAAATTGATGTTTTTTCTTTACATCAAAAAATAAAAAAAAGAAAACCAGCTAATTTAAATTACTTAATCACAATACCAGTCAATAATGATCCCAACTGGTCAAAAGATGAAATTGAAAAGGAGCTAAAAAATAATGCTCAAGGTATTTTAGGATACGTTGTGAGATGGATAGATCAATCAGTAGGATGCTCAAAAGTTCCTGATATTAATGGTATAGGTTTAATGGAAGATAGAGCAACTTGCAGAATAAGTAGTCAACATATTGCAAATTGGTTACATCATGGTGTTTGTAGTAAAAAACAAGTTTTAGAAATTATGAAAAAAATGGCTAAAGTTGTTGATTACCAAAACCTTAAAGATAGTAGTATGAAAGACCAGGATCCTTATCAACCTATGTCTGGAAATTTTGAAAAATCAATAGCTTTTAAGGCAGCTTGTGATTTAGTTTTTCATGGAAAGTATCAACCATCAGGATATACAGAACCATTACTTCATTTTAATAGATTAATGAAAAAATCAATTTGATCAAGATTTTAAACCAGTTCTATTTTTAAAAGCTGAAAATAAAGTTCCATCATCTAAATTTTCAATTTCACCCCCAACTGGTAGTCCTTGAGCTAATTTAGTAATTTTTGCATTAGTATTTTTTAAACTATCTTGAATATAATATGCAGTAGTTTGTCCTTCAACAGTTGCACTTGTTGCTAATATTACTTCTTCAATATTTTCTCTATTCACTCTTTCTACTAGCGAGTTGATTAAAAGATCTTCTTTTCTTTGTCCGACAGAGGAAATAGTTCCTCCCAAAATATGAAAGTAACCCTGAAAAATATTTGAATTTTCAATTGACCATTGGTCAGCAATATCCTCAACTACACAAATTTTAGTATATTTTTCTTTTGTATCCTCACAATTAATACAACCATTTGAATTTGATTTTAAAGACCCACAAGAACTACACCTGGTTACATTTTTATAAACTTGATCTAACGTAATAGCCATAGGCTTGACAAGTTCATCGCGGTTATTAATTAATTTTAAAACAATTCTTTTTGCTGACTTAGGGCCCAAACCAGGAAGTTTTGATATTAACTTTATTAATTCTTCAATCTCATTAATATTTTGCATCAATTACAATGGCCATTTAAAACCAGGTATTCCAAAACCTCCTGTAGCTTTTGAAATTTCTTCTGTGGTCTTTGATTTAAGATTGGACTTAGCACTGTTGTGAGCAGCAACTATTAAATCTTCTATAATAGTTTTATCTTCTTTCATTATATCATCAGATAATTTAATATTTTGCATCTCACCTTCTCCATCAAGTGTAATTTTAACTGAATTAGATCCAGAAACACCCTCAGCTCTAATCTCTTTAATTTTTTCTTGGCTTTCTTTCATTTTAGCCTCAAGCTCCTTAGCTTTATCTAAAATTTTTGTAAAATCGGTCATTTTAATTCTCTTTTTTATTTAATTTAACATCGGTCAATTCAGCATCTGGGAACTTTTCTATTAAAGCTTTATAGATTTCTGAATTTTTAACTTCATTTATTAATTCTTCTCTTTTATTTTTTTGTTTCTCTTTTACAGACATTTCACCTTTAGATTTACTAAATGTAATTATCCATCTTTCACTAGTCCATTCAAAAAGTTTTGCGGACAAATCTTTAACAAAATCTTTATCTAAATTATCATTGAAAGAAATTTCTATTCTATTTCTCTCAAATTTAACTAGATTAACATTTTTTTCTAACTCATATTTTAATTTGATTTCTTTTTTTTCTAAACAAGCATCTAACAAATCATTAAATGAATTAATTAAACTTTTATCTATTGCTTTAATTTCTGTTTCAATTTCCGGTTTATTTTTTTTTTCTTGAGCGATATTTTTAATTTGATCTATAGCTTGTGTAACATTTTCTATGTCAGTTTTTTTTGGGGCCACTGTGCTTTCTGAGCTTTCATCCATATTAAAATCAGATGTTTTTTTTTAT
>Ga0209054_1001958_pt1 | contig 10825 bp, 10 predicted proteins | sample SaaInlV_DNA_200m_FD_184689 | JGI IMG/M metagenome (GOLD analysis project Ga0209054, IMG submission 184689) | Marine microbial communities from expanding oxygen minimum zones in the Saanich Inlet - SI075_LV_DNA_200m (SPAdes) (version 2) | ecosystem: Environmental > Aquatic > Marine > Unclassified... | reverse complement strand
TTAAAAGTTAAATGTGTTAAATTAATGTTATTTGATAAATTGATTTTTTGATTAAAATCACCTTTAAAAGTTAAATGTGTTAAATTTATATTATTTGATAAATCTATTTTTTGATTAAAAACCCATCCAAAAGTTAAATGTGTTAAATGAGTATTATTTGATAAATTAATTTCTTGATTAAAATCATCTTTAAAAGTTAAATGTGTTAAATTAATATTATTTGATAAATCTATTTTTTGATTAAAATCATATCCAATAGTTAAATGTGTTAAATTTATATTATTTGATAAATCTATTTTTTGATTAAAATCACTTACAAAAGTCAAATGTGTTAAATTAATATTATTTGATAAATCTATTTCTTGATTAAAATTTTTTCCTAAAGTTAAATGTGTTAAATTAATATTATTTGATAAATCTATTTTTTTATTAAAATCTCTCTCAAAAGTTAAATGTGTTAAATGAATATTATTTGATAAATCTATTTCTTGATTAAAAAAATCTCCAAAAGTTAAATGTGTTAAATTAATATTATTTAATAAATTTATTTGTTGATTGAATTTATTTTCAACATAATTATCAATATAATTTTGTTCAAATTCATTATTTGTTTCAATTGCTATTAAAGAGTCATTATAATTACTAAACATAATCTTGTTATATTTATTTATTACATTATAATATTCATCTAATTTATCATTAAATTCAGGTTTAAATATTAACCATCCATCTACAACCCAATAGTTATTTTCCATTTTATATTATTTTAATAAATATATAAATAAATTTTCAATTTTTTTAATGATAAATAACTTCATAATCTTTAAAATCATCAATATATGGATAATATTTATTACATTTAACGGTTTTAAGTTTTTTAGGAAATTTTTTTATTTTTAATTTATAATTTTCTAATTCTAAATATTCAATTGAATTAGGAAGGTTATTTAATTCTTTTTTATAATTATCAATATATATTTTTTTAACACTGTTTGGCATATTATCTAAGTTTAAATTAGAACTAACTATTTTTAATTCTTGAATATTGTTATGTAAAATATCTATTATAAATTGATTATTACAATATATCATAGTTAAACTTTTAACATTTAATGGAATGTCATTTTCTTGATTAAAATTCCATCCAAAAGTTAAATGTGTTAAATTAATATTATTTGATAAACATATTTCTTGATTAAACCAACGTCCAAAAGTTAAATGTGTTAAATTAATATTATTTGATAAATCTATTTCTTGATTAAAATAATCTCCAAAAGTTAAATGTGTTAAATTTATATTATTTGATAAATTTATTTCTTGAGCAAATTTATCTCCAAAAGATAAATGTGTTAAATTAATATTATTTGATAAATTTATTTTTTGATTAAAATACCATTCTAAAGTTAATTGTGTTAAATTAATATTATTTGATAAATTTATTTTTTGATTAAAGAAGTATCCAAAAGTTAAATGTGTTAAATGAATATTATTTGATAAATCTATTTTTTGATTAAAATCCCATCCAAAGGTTAAATGTGTTAAATTTATATTATTTGATAAATTTATTTTATTATTAAATAACCGTCCAAAAGTTAAATGTGTTAAATTAATATTATTTAATAAATCTATTTCTTGATTAAAATTTCCAAAAGTTAAATGTGTTAAATTAATATTATTTGATAAATCTATTTCTTTATTAAATCTCCGTCCAAAAGTTAAATGTGTTAAATTAATATTATTTGATAAATCTATTTCTTGATTAAAATTCCATCCAAAAGTTAAATGTGTTAAATGAATATTATTTGAGAAATCTATTTTTTTATTAAAAATCCATCCAAAAGTTAAATGTGTCAAATGAATATTATTTGATAAATTTATTTTTTGATTAAATTTATTATGAATATAATTATTTCTATATTTTTCATCATATAAATTATTTGTTTCAATTGATATTAAAGGGTCATTATAATTACTAAACATAATTTTTTTATATTTATTTATTACATCATAATATTCATCTAATTTATCATTAAATTCAGGTTTAAATATTAAACAATCATCTACAAACCAGTAATTATGTGTCATATATTTTATTATTTAATGAGATATATAAATAAATTTTCAATTTTTTAATAATAAATTACTTCATAATCTTTAAAATCATCAATATATTTATATTGTTTATTACATTTAATAGTTTTAAGTTTTTTAGGCATTTTTTTTATTTTTAAATTATAATTTATTAATTCTAAATATTCAATTGAATTAGGAAGGTTATTTAATTCTTTTTCATAATAGTCAATGTATATTTTTTTAATACTGTTTGGTAAATTATCTAAATTTAAATTATTTGCTTCATATATTTTTAATTCTTCAATATTATTATGTAAATTATCTATTATATATTGATTATTATTTCCATATATATTTAAATTTTTAACACTCAATGGAATATCTATTTTTTTATTAAAATCATTTTCAAAAGTTAAATGTGTTAAATTAATATTATTTGATAAATCTATTTCTTGATTAAATCTCCGTCCAAAAGTTAAATGTGTTAAATTAATATTATTTGATAAATCTATTTCTTGATTAAAATTCCATCCAAAAGTTAAATGTGTTAAATTTATATTATTCGATAAATCTATTTCTTGATTAAAAGGTCCTTTAAAAGTTAAATGTATTAAATTAATATTATTTGATAAATCTATTTTTTGATTAAACTCCCATCCAAAGGTTAAATGTGTTAAATTACTATTATTTAATAAATCTATTTTTTGATTAAAACGAAATCCAAAAGTTAAATGTGTTAAATTTATATTATTTGAGAAATCTATTTTTTGATTAAATTTGCTTTCAATAAAATTATTTGTATATTTAAAATCAAAATAATTATTTGTTTTAATTGTTATTAAAGGGTCATTATAATTACTAAATATAATCTTTGTATATTTATTTATTATGTCATAATATTTTGTTAATTCTTCATTAAATTCAGGTTTAAATATCATCCAATCATCTACAATCCAGTAATCATAATTACTAAACTTAACTTTGTTAATAACATCATAATAATTATCTAATAATTTATTAAATTCAAGTTTAAATATCAACCATTTTTCTACAATCCAGTAATTATTTTCCATTTTTTATTATTTAATAATTATTATATATAAATTTTCAATTTTTTAAATGATAAATAACTTCATAATCATTAAAATTATTATACCCAACACATTTAATTTTTGTACTATTAAGAACTAATTATATATTACACATCTTATAATATTTTCATTTAATTTTATTTATGTTTTTTAATACCATTTGGTAAATTATTTAAATTTAATCCAAATTTACATATTATTAATTTTTCAATATTATTATGTGAATTATTTATTATATATTGATTATTACTATATAAAAATTAAAATTTATTAATAACAAATAATTTTGTAATCTTTAAAATCATCAATATACAAATAATATTTAGAACATTTAATGATTTTAAGATTTTTAGGTTTTTTTTTTATTTTTAATTCATAATTCCCTAATTCTAAATATTTAATTGAATTTGGAAGATTATTTAATTCTTTATCATAATCATAAATATTTATTTTTTTAACACTATTTGGTAAATTATCTAAATTTAAACTAGTTTCACATAATTTTAAGTCTTTAATATTATTATGTAAATTATCTATCATGTATTGATTATTACAACCATTCATAGTTAAACTTTTAACATTTAATGGAATATCTATTTTTTGATTAAATTCCGTTCCAAAAGTTAAATGTGTTAAATTAATATTATTTAATAAATTTATTTCTTGATTAAAATTATATCCAAAAGTTAAATTTGTTAAATTAATATTATTTAATAAATCTATTTTTTGATTAAATTCCTTTTCAAAAGTTAAATGTGTTAAATTAATATTATTTAATAAATTTATTTCTTTATTAAAACCATCTCCAAAAGTTAAATGTGATAAATTAATATTATTTGATAAATCTATTTTTTGATTAAAATCAAATCCAAAAGTTAAATGTGATAAATTAATATTATTTAATAAATTTATTTCTTGATTAAAATTCCATCCAAAAGTTAAATGTGATAAATTAATATTATTTAATAAATTTATTTCTTGATTAAAATTCCATCCAAAAGTTAAATGTGTTAAATGTATATTATTTGATAAATCTATTTTTTGATTAAAATAGCATCCAAAAGTTAAATGAGTTAAATTAATATTATTTGATAAATCTATTTCTTGATTAAAATATAATCCAAAAGTTAAATTAGTTAAATTAATATTATTTGATAAATTTATTTTTTGATTAAATGCATCTCCAAAAGTTAAATGTGTTAAATTAATATTATTTGATAAATCTATTTCTTGATTACAATGAACATCAAAAGTTAAATGTGTTAAATGTATATTATTTGATAAATCTATTTTTTGATTAAAATTCCATCCAAAAGTTAAATGTGTTAAATTTATATTATTTAATAAATCTATTTCTTGATTAAAATTATTTTCAATGTAATTATTATAATATTTATTTTCATAATCATTTGTTTTAATAGCTATTAAAGGATCATTATAATTACTAAACATAATTTTTTTATATTTGTCAATAACATTGTGATAATTTATTAATTTTTCATTAAATACAGGTTTAAATATTAACAAATCATCTACAATCCAGTAATTATTCTCCATTTTTATTATTTAATAATTAATATATATAAATATTCAATTTTTAATAATAAATAACTTTGTAATTTTTAATTTATAATTGTTTGATTTAAATAATAATTAAAATAAATAAAATAAATTAATTGAATAATTTTTATTTAAATTATATTAAAATATGGATGATGATTATATTAACTTAGATAATTATATAAATCATATTGAATATTTTCAGTTTGATTTAAATAATAAAAATCTTAAATTAAATCTTGTTGGTAAAGGTGAAGATATTGGCGATATTATTATTAAAGAAAATTTTGGAAAAAATAATGATTATACTATTTCTTCTTGTATATATAAATATGATGAAATTACTAATATTAAAGATAAGTTTATACCTCTTATAAAATTATACAATGAAAAAAATACTTATGGAATTGGAATAATCTCTTATGAAAATATTCCAACAAATAATACTACTAATAATTTTGATGTTTTTTTTATTTATAAAACTAACAAATTTCATAAATTAAAACTTGAGAAGGATATTGATAAAAGTAATATTATAGAAAAATTAATTGATAAACTATTAGATTTAAATATTTTTATTTTGTAAATATTTTTAATTGAAATATAAAAACAAAAAATCATCTCCATTAAATCCATTTAATTTCAAAACATCTATTGTATTTTTATCAAAATTTTCATCATCACAATGTAAATAAGAATGTGAATATTTTTGTGTTTCCATTACTTTAATCATTTTTTTTATTATTGCATCTAAATATTTTTTATCAATAAAATATATTTGCCTAATAAAAGTTTTTGTGTAATCTAAATAATAATTTTCAACAAAATTAACAAATCCAATTATATTTTTACTTTTATCATAAAATACAATAATATATTTATAATCATTTAAATTAATTGGACTTTCTAAATCAAATGTTTTTGATAAAATTAATATTTCGTTTAATGATGGTTTTTTTATTATTTTTACTTTCATTTTAATATTACTATATAATAAATATATTTAATTATTTCAATTTTTTAATCATATAAGTTATATTTCCAATTTTTTCTATTGATTTTTCTTTAATTTCAAAACCTTTTTTTAAATAATATTTTGTTGTTTTTTCTGATATCGAATCTAATGTAATATATTTATATCCATTGTTAAGTGAATATTTTATTGCTTCATTGATTAATTTTGTTCCTAAATGTTCTTCAGTATATAAACTACAAACTAATGATAAATGTATAAAATTTTTTTTATTTTCAATTAAACATAAATATGCACAAGGTCTATATTTATTTGTTTTAATTATCTCATTATTTTCATTTTTTGTTTCTATTATTTCTGTGTTAAAATAAACTAATCCTTTGTCACAATTTTCTAAACTCATTTTAATCCAATTTCTGGATATATCTTTTTTACAATTTCTATAACCATATTTTTTAATTTTTTTTTAATATATCATTTTCATTTTTATTAAATTCAATAAGTTTATAATTATCTAAATGTTTTATATGATAATGCTTTTTATAAGACATATAATATATTATTTTATATATAAATATTATTTTCCAATATTTTAATTAAAAAATACTTATGGAATTGGAATAATCTCTTATGAAAATATTCCAATAAATAATACTACTAATAATTTTGATGTTTTTTCATTTATAAAACTAACAAATTTAATAAATTAAAACTTGATAAAGATATTGATAAAAATAACATCATAGAAAAATTAATTGATAAATTATTAGATTTAAATATTTTTATTTTGTAAATATTTATTATATAATAAGAACTAATTAATCTTAAAATTAAATATAAATAAAAAATAAATAAAAAATATTTTATAATAATTATTAGAAACATAAAAATATAAAAATATGGAACCTCAATTTATTATTATTGATGATATATATTATTATAATGCAGAAGAATTAAAAGAATTTGATATTTCATTTTTTGAAAAAACAAATAAAACAATACGAAAGATAATAAAAATTAAAAATATTCCTGAAGAAGAATATAATTATTTTTGTTTTAATAAAAAAGATAATAAATGGAAAATATCAAATAAAAATAAACCATCACCAAAAGCTAAATTATTCATTACAGAAAAATGGTCTAAACAAAATATTCCAAAATTTAATAATGAACTTACTAATAATTATGAAGAAGCACCTGATATTTTAGAATTAAATGATAATGAAAAATTTAAAGATGTTGATAATAATCCATTAAATATTGAAGTTAGAGGAGAAAGAAATGTTAATAAATGTTTTTTTAATGTTAATGATATTAAAAAAACATTTGAAATTAATAATTTAGATGAAACTTTAAAAGATAAACGAAATTGTTATTTATATAAAGAACATTATATAATTTTTATTATACAAAATCCTGTTAATAACAGTAAAAGTGATAGTAAAAGTAAAAAACAAATATTTTTAACATATACTGGATTAATTAGATCTTTATTTGTTAGTAGAAATAAAAATGCGTCTAAATTTCAAAAATGGGCTATAAATATTTTATTTACTCATCAATTAGGAACAAATGAAGATAAAAAAAAATTATCAAATAAATTAATGGGTATTCCTGTAAAAGAAGCTTGTGATGTATTTAAAACATCTTCTAATTCAATATCTTGTGTTTATTTATTATCATTGAATAGTGTTAAAGAATTAAGAGATACATTTAATATATCTAAAAATATTCCGGATGATGCTATTGTATGTAAATATGGTAAAACAGATGATTTAAAAAGAAGAATTAAGGAACATCAAAATAATTATGGAAAATTAAAAAATGTTGAATTGTCTGTTATATGTTATTCATATGTTGATAAAGAATTAATTACTGAAGCAGAAAATCAAATAAAAAATTATTTTACTGTTAATAATATGAAATTTGATTTTGAAAACACAAATGAACTTATTATTATAAATAAAGATCATATTAAAAATACTAAAAAAACATATGAATTTGTATTTTCAAAATTTTCTGGTTCTATGACTGAAATTATAAATAAAATGGTTTTAATGGAAAAAAATTATGAAATTGATAAAATTAAATATGAAAATGAAATTGATAAATTAAAAACAAAATTAGAACATCAAAATGAAATTATAAAATTAAAAGAAGAAATTTATAATTTAAAAAAATAACTTTTTTATTATTAAAATTACATAAATTTATTTAATTTTTAATCATTTAAAATATACATATAAAACCATCTATTTTCTTTATTATTTTCTACATTTTTTATATGTAAATTTTTTTCATCAATATATTCTTTTATTTTTTCATATCTTTCTATACTTTCGGTTCTTGCTATTGTTTCAAATATTGAATTATTTGAATTTTCAACATAAAATCCAATTGTATAGTAAATGGATTTAAATAATCTTCTAATGTTCCTTTTAAATAAGAATAATCATAAACTAAATTACCACACATATTATTTTCTAAATCATCTTTATCATACATTTGTATTCCATTTGTATTTTTTGGTATTGCAGTATAAAATATTTGTTTTTTAATTAATTCATTTTCAAAAATTAAATTTTGATATGTTTCACCAACAGAGTGATGTGCTTCATCAAAATGACATACATCAATTTTAATTTTTTTTAAATTATCTAATAAAACATTAAAACTTTGATATGTAATTAAAATAATTTTATGTTCTTTAATTTTTTAAAATGTTTTAATATGTTTTGGGTTGGTTGTTGAATCGTATTCACTTGAAATTTTTAATAAAAATTGTTTATCAAAATCAATCATATAATCAGTGTTAAATTGTTCTATTAAAGCTAATGAAGGAAAAACATAAACAATTAAATTTTGATTTTTATTTATTTTACATTTTTTCATTATTAAAGATTTTCCAGTTCCACAAAACATTTTAACAATACATTTATTATTTTTTTGTAATTCATTATAAATATTATTATCAGTTTCAGTTTGATAATATCTATAATTTTTTAATTTTTTCATTATATTTTGTTTGTTATAAATTAAGAATATTTAATTCAATTTTTTATGATAAAATAACTTTTTATATAAAAATTGAATTACAAATATTATATATTATAAATGTTCAAATATGAATAGTTATATTTACATTAGAATTCATGAATCTTATAATAATTATAATCTTTGTAAATTAGGAAGCACCGGTAATATTCCAGAAAGAAATGATGTTTATAAAACAAGTGAAATTAAAAAAGGTAAATTTATAAGTGTTTATGAAATATTTAAACCAATAAAAATTATTATTATTGAAAATTTATTGAAAACAAAATTAGAACTTTACAACTTAAAAATAAATGCTGGAAATGAATTTTTTGATAAAATTATTATTGATAAAATTGAAGAAATATTTATTAATCATAATATTCAATATAAAAAATTAACTGAAGATGAAATAAATTCTCTAATAAGAAAACATAGAATTAAAAAATTATTTAATAATATTGATAAAAAAAAATTAATAAATTTACTAAAACAAAATAAAATTAAACCTTATGAATATCAACAAATTTGCATAAATAAATTTATTGACAAAATTAAAAATAATAATATATTAAAATTAATTTGGAGTTGTGGATTGGGTAAAACATTACAAAGTCTTTTCATTTGTGATAAAATGAAATATAAAAATATTTGTATTGGTGTTCCAAGTATTAATTTAATGGAACAATTTAAAAATGAAATTTTATTAATATTTAAAAATGTTGATATTCTATTTATTGGTGGTAATGATTTAAATAAAACCAAAGATAAACAAAAAATTAAAGATTTTTTAAAATCAAATAATAAAATTAAATTTATTATTACTACATACACTTCTTGTAATGTTTTAGTTAATAAAAAAATTAAATTTGATTTTAAAATTGGCGATGAATGCCACCATTTAGTTAATGTTAAAAATAATGATACTGGATATATTGAGTTTCATAATATTAAATCAAATAAAACCTTATTTATGACAGCGACAGAAAAAAATATCAATATTGTTGAAAATAAAATTATTTATACTATGAATGATGAAGAAAAATTTGGATTATTAATTGATGAAAAAACTGTTAAATGGGCCATTGAAAATAAAAAAATTACTGATTATAATTTATTAATTGTCGGTAATACAGTTAATGAAATTGAATATATAATTCAAAAATTAGAATTAAAAATTGATAATATTGAATTATTTATTTCATCTTTTATTGCTTTAAAAAGTTTAGAAAATTATAATGATTTATCACATATTTTAATATGTTGTAATAACATTAAAAACAGTGATATTATTAATAATTATATCAATTTATTATTAGATAAAAAAGTTTTTAAAATTAAAAAAAAAGAAATTTACAGAAAATCAATTCATTCTAAATTAAATGTTGATTTAAAATCTAATAATGATAATAATGAAATTAATAAATTTATTAAATCCAAATATGGTATTATTTCAAGCGTTTATATTTTCTCTGAAGGTTTTAATCTTCCTGAACTTAATGGTGTTATTTTTGCTGAAAATATGTTTTCTGATATTAGAATTTTACAAACTTCATTAAGGCCTAACCGTTTATTGAAATCTAAACCTGATAAAATTTCTTACATAATATTACCTTATATTGAAAATAATGATAATTCTTATGATAAAATTAGAATGATTATTTGTAAATTAAGAAATTCTGATGACAATATAGAACAAAAAATTAAATATGTTGAATTAAAAAATAATAATCAAAATAATAATGAAAAAATTAATTTAAATATTGATTACTCATTTAATGAAAATCAAACTTATTTAAATAAAATTAAATTAAAACTTAAAAAATCTAAAGCCCTAACTTTTGGAATTAGTGAAGAACAATTAGAATATAATTATACTAAAGAAATTAATAAATCATTAAATATTCAAGATAAAAATGATTACTTCAAAACTAAAATTAAAAATAAACATGATAATTATATTAATGATCCTATAAGATATTTTGGTTCTTCTAATGTTTGGACTAATTGGTATGACTTTTTATCAATTGACACCACTAATTTTATTGATAAAAAATATAAATGGATTAAATACTGTCAAAAATATAACCTAAAT
>Ga0209054_1001953_pt1 | contig 10845 bp, 9 predicted proteins | sample SaaInlV_DNA_200m_FD_184689 | JGI IMG/M metagenome (GOLD analysis project Ga0209054, IMG submission 184689) | Marine microbial communities from expanding oxygen minimum zones in the Saanich Inlet - SI075_LV_DNA_200m (SPAdes) (version 2) | ecosystem: Environmental > Aquatic > Marine > Unclassified ... | reverse complement strand
TAAGAAGAAGCCTGCTGCCAAGAAAAAGGCTGCTGCTAAGAAGAAGCCTGCTAAGAAAAAGGCTGCTGCTAAGAAGAAGCCTGCTAAGAAAAAGGCTGCTGCTAAGAAGAAGCCTGCTAAGAAAAAAGCTGCTGCTAAGAAGAAGCCTGCTGCTAAGAAAAAGGCTGCTGCTAAGAAGAAGCCTGCTGCTAAGAAAAAAGCCGCTAAGAAGCGTAAGTAAAATCACTGAAAAGCCCTCTTATTTGAGGGCTTTTTGTTGATGCCCGCTTTTGAAGCTTCTGTGTCGCCTCTCACCTTGGTGGGGGGCGGCGTGGCATCTTTAGCGACGCTTGGTGGTAACTTCGTATAAATTGTTATGGTTTTGAACAGTTACGCTAATTGATCGATTGTGTTGATGTTCTCAAATTCATCCGATCCGGTCTCAAAATAGACTCGATTGTGATTCATCCCCTCAAGCCATCCCTTTACTGAACGGCGACCAGTCTTCAGATAAATATCGATTTCCTCAAGTGCTGTGGTTAGCGCAAGGAAAACGAGCGGTTGTTCATTGTTTCCGTCGTGTACCACGGCAACAGAAGCGTCACCGAGGCCATCGAGTAATTTCCGCATGAGATTATTGGGTAGACGAGGTGTATCGCAGGGGACGACAAGTGTCAGCGATGTTTTTACATGTCGTGCGCAGGCACTGATCCCGGATAGGGGGCCCTGTTGCTCAGTCGCTTCACCGTCATTATCATTAGCTGCAAATGCTACGTCTGCGATGCAGGGGTAGGGTAGTTCGTCGTACCTGGGATCGCTGGTGTTGTTCCTGCTGATGAGGATCATATCGACTTGTGGACTGATTGAATCAACAACATGAGATAAGAGAGGTTTCCCATGATGCAACATCCACGCCTTTTCTGCGTAATTCATCCTTGATCCCTTCCCTCCTGCTAGTACGATAGCGGTGGTATCCATAGATTATTGCTCCTCTAACGACATCATCATTTATGCACACCTTAGATTCAAACTAGTTGTATGCAAAACCTGCCAGATGTTTTTGATTCATTAGCGCGCGCCTGGCCTGAATATTCAGTACGGAAGGGGCAGCTCGAGTTAGCGATTAATATAGAATCGGTGATGGAAAGTGGAGCAGTCGGGATTTTTGAGGCGGGAACAGGCACTGGAAAAACCCTGAGTTATCTTGTTCCGGCGTTCATTGCTTCGGGTTCCGTGATTATTTCTACAGGTACAAAGAACCTTCAGGACCAGCTGTTCCAGAAAGACTTGCCCGTTATGCAGAAGATGTTTCCTGAAAAGAGAGTTGCATTGTTAAAAGGCAGGGCGAATTACCTCTGCCCGCAACGGTTAAAGACTAACATTAAGATAGATCATCGAAATGAACTCCTTGCACACCAGCTGATGGAAGTGCGCAGTTGGTCAACTCGAAGTCGCACCAATGATCTTACGGAAATTCTGGACCCAGAGGATAATGCAGCTCTTCAAAAACTGGTGACCAGCACAAGAGACAGCTGTCTGGGTAGTAGGTGTCCTGAATTTAACGAGTGCCCGTTGTACCGTGCCAGAGAAAAAGCCAGCCAGGCTGACATCGTTATTGTGAACCATCACCTTTTACTGGCCGACCTCACGCAGCGGGAGGATAACATTCGATCGCTCCTGCCTGATGTAACGGCATTGGTAATTGATGAGGCTCACCAGATTCCGGATATTGCCCGCCAGTTTTTTGGGCAACGATTATCCAGCGGACAATTTTCTGAACTATTACGCGATGTCAGAGCTGAATTGTCCCTGCTGGGTAATGATGACCCGCACAGTTCGGATTATGTTAACGCTCTTGAAAGGCAACTGGTGGCCCTGAAAAGGCTGATGCTTGCAGGTACTGATCCTTACTTTGAGCAATGGCTGGATGAAAAGTCTCGCCACCTTATTATTGCGGTTGATCAGAGCCTGGCGGAATTGGGTAATCGCCTTCTGGATGTTGCAGCTAGAAGTGACGGCCTTGCTCAATGTGCCAAACGTGCGCTGGGCATGGCGGATATCTTCGCACTACTCACGGAACAGGCTGACCCGGGGGGCGATTATGTCCACTGGATTGAGAGAACCCAGGGCAGTTATACCATCCACCTTTCTCCGCTGGAGATTAGTGATGAGTTCCAAAAGGTTGTCAGGGAATCTGAGGCCAGTTGGATATTCACTTCTGCGACCCTTTCTGTAGATGGTTCTTTCAACCATTTCAAATCAGAACTTGGTGTATCCGATGAAATTTCAGCGATCTTCGAAAGTCCGTTTGATTATCTGAAGTCTGTCAAAGCCTATGTGCCATCGGGGTTGCCTGAGCCTGGCAGCGAGGAACATACAAAGCAACTTGTTGCCCGTTGTGTCCCGCTGATTGAGAATAACAACGAAAGAACTTTTTTTCTTTTTACCAGTCATCGGGCATTGCGGCTTGCAGCGCTTGAGCTTAGGCAGATTGGAAGGCCGCTGCTTGTGCAGGGTGCGAAGTCCAAAATCCAAATGCTAACTGAGTTTCGAGAATCTCCGCGTAGTGTATTGTTAGGCACGCAGAGTTTTTGGGAAGGTGTGGATGTGAGGGGCGCAGGATTGAAACTGCTGATCATCGACAAACTACCTTTCCCGAATCCATCAGACCCAATCTATAATGCTCAGTCGATATTGATCCGTGACAATGGTGGCAACAGCTTCACAGAACTGGCATTGCCTAAGACCGTCTTGTCGCTAAAGCAGGGTTTTGGGCGATTAATGCGTGAAGCGAGTGACATGGGGTTGTTTGTGCTTGGCGATTCAAGAATCAGCAGTCGTTCATATCGAAAGTATGTCATCAACAACCTGCCCGAAATGGTCTGGCTTGATAAGCACGAAGATGCTGTCGCTTGGATGCGTAAGCTATGATGTGCGAGCTACAATGCTACCTATTTGAGAAAGTCGCCTGGTGAATCTTCTTGGAATCGATACTTCTACACGTTCTACAGTGCTGGGATTGCAGCTCGGATCAGAACTGGTGGATCGGACATCGGCAGACGTCGATACACACAGCCGGGAAATCCTTCCATCAATCGAGTCGTTGGTCAGGGAAGCCGGGATCGGTATCAAAGACCTTGATGCGATCGTTTTTGGTCAAGGCCCTGGTTCCTTTACTGGGCTGAGGATTGCCGTAGGGGTTGTACAGGGGTTGGGTTATGGATTGGGTATTCCTGTCGTTCCAGTGTCTTCAATGGCCTGCATTGCGCAGTCGGTTATTTCAGAGATCAATCCTCCGTTCGTATTTGTCGGGTTAACAGCTCGATTGGAAGAAGTTTACTACGGCGCCTATAAGTTTGAAGAAAATATTGCGGTGCCAGTCATCCCCGAGGGGGTTGTTGATGTCTCTGAACTGCCACAGCTACCTGTCGGCGATTGGCTTGGGTGTGGCAACGCAATGCCGGGATTGAGTTCAAAAATCCAAGAGGCAACGGGTGTTTCCTTTAAGAGTATTTCGAGTGAAGCTGTCCCGAGCATCCGCAACTTACTTTCTCTTGGTTCCTTTAAGTTCAATCGCGGCGAGTCGGTGAGCGCGATGCAGGCGACACCTGTCTACCTGCGTGAGCAGGTTGCCTCTCGGCCCGGCAAGAGATGAGTCGGTTCAGGGTTGGCTGTGACCAGGAAGGATATTACCTTGAAGATAGCTTTTCCCGTCAGCACCCACTTAGGGTTAATTTTTCACATCCGGAATTTCTGACCCGGCTCCGGGGAGCCGGGAAAAAAACCGAGTTGGTGGCACGTGCAGTAAAAGCGGGTGGCGGCGTCCGCGTACTGGACTGTACGGCCGGGCTGGCTCGGGACGCGTTTGTGCTGGCATCCCTCGGGTGTGAGGTGACTCTGGTAGAGCGATCAAGGGTTGTCTCTACATTGCTGCTGGATGGATTGAAGCGGGCAAGGAAGGTTCCGGAACTTTCTTTTGCTGCCAATCGAATCAAACTGACGAATGCCGACTCGCTTGTGCTGATGGCTCAGACTAGTCTGGAATATGATGTGATCTACATTGATCCGATGTTTCCCGAAAAGCCAGGTGCTGCCGCGGTACGAGGTCCGATGCAGCATCTGCAAAGATTTCTCGGGACCGACGAAGATGCGATGGCATTATTATCTGTTGCCTTGGAGGTAGGTTGTAGCCGGGTTGTGCTTAAGCGGCCACCTCAGGGTGACTGGATCTCTCCCATCCAGCCGACACATGTATTCAAAAACAAAAACAGTCGTTACGAGGTGTTTGTGAGTTAGTTGTTGAACTTTCTGACCGCCTGGAGAATGTTGTATCTGACATCGGCATCCAGAGATCGAGCAGTGGCGGATTCCAATGGAGCAAAACTTTCGTTGACAGCGAGCTCTGTATCGACAACCTGTTCACTTTTCAGCTGTCTGAGGAAAGTGGAGAAAAGAGATTTATCGAAAAACTCAGGTGAGTTGATGCCATAGATTACTGAAAGTTGTTCTGCGATTCCTGCGGATGCGGATTCAAGTGCTTTTAACGATGGCCGGTTGGATTGCTGCAGTAACGCCATGACGATATAAAACCTTTCCAGGGTTGGGTCCGTGATGCTGGCGATATCCTGAAGACTATTGTATTCAGGTGACTCAGGCGATGGGATCGCAATTTCGTTGCCGTTCATTGTAATGAGCCCAAGCTCGGACAATGATTCGACGACGGAATCCAGTACCTCCTCCAGATGAAGAATGTCCCAGGGAAGGAACATCTCTGACTTGAGGAACGGGTACAGCGGTTTTACAAATTCTGCTAACGCATTTCTGTCGGTTCTGGTTTCGGTTCGCACAAACCTCGCGACCAGTGATGGCAGCGCGTACACATGGACAACATTGTTGGCGTTGTAAGTCAGGCTTATTGACTGTTCGGGAGACGCAGAAACGATGGTCCCGAACGGGTGCTCTGTCCTGCTTAAGCCGCAAATTTCTATTGCTTGCTCAAGTATTTCTTTTGAGGTTGCGTTCGTGATTGAACATCTTGACGGACCGCATTTTCGGGCAATGGCAAGTAGTAGTTCGATTTGATCCAACAGGTATTGTTCATCAATGTTTTGTCTGGCGGTTGATAACAAAGCTACAGCAACCAGGTTTGTTGGTTTCACTGCGACAGATTCGTTGATACGGGTAACAAGGTTCTCGGCCAGGCGCAGACAGGTCTTGGATAATTGAACTGGGGGGATTTCCGTTAACTGTTGCCATCCCGGTAGCTGTTTATCCATGAACTCCTGAAGTGGCAGGGGTTCACCGAAGTTAACGGTCACTTGCCCAAATTGGCGTTTCAGGGAACGGAATATGCCTAAAATATCGAACACGGATTCTGATTGCTTATCCTTCCCGGACAATTCGGCCATATAAGTCGATGATTCAAGCACCCTCTCGTAGCCGAAGTAGACTGGCATAAACACAATGGGTTTGGAGGAGTCCTTATGGAAGCTGTTAACTGTCATGCGGAGCATCCCCGTCCTTGGTGGCAGCGTTCTTCCGGTTCGACTCCTGCCGCCTTCTATGAAGTACTCCACCGAAAATCCACGGGTAAAAACCTGGTGTAAATACTCATCAAAGACTTCTCTATACAAGCCGTCACCCTGGAAACTTCTTCGCATAAAAAAGGCTCCGGCTCTGCGCAGCAGGGGACCAATAAAGGGCAGATTGAGGTTCTTCCCTGCAGCTATATGGGGTGGGGCCAGACCATTGTTATAGAGCACGTATGACATTAGCAAATAGTCAATATGGCTTCGATGGCAGGGGGTGTAAACGATCTCGTGGGACTGCGCCATCTGCTTGACCGTGTCAATGTGGTTGACTTCAATTCCCGAGTACAATTTGTTCCAGAGCCGGGTGAGTAACACATCGAAAAATCTTATGACTCGGTATGACTGGTCCGAAGCTATCTCCTGGGCGTAGGCCATCGCCTTTTTTTCCACGGACAGGAATGTTACGTCGTTGGTTCTTGCTTCACGATCGATGGCTCCGCGGACTTCGTCACTTGCCAGAATGTTGTTGAGCAGGGTACGCCGGTGAGAGAGGTCTGGACCAATAATTGCCTGTCGCTGGTTGTTAAAATTCACTCGAAGTAATCGCAGCAGCTTCCTCACCTGTCTCGGTTGTTCAGACTCAGATGACATGAGTTCATCAAGCGCAACGGGGGCGCCGAATTGCACCAGTATGTGACCGGGATGAAACAACATGGCGAAGAATTTTTTCAGGCCGCTGGTTGCACTCCAGTGTTCTGAGAGTAAAAGCTTGAACAGGGACTTCTCTCTGTCTGGCTGGTGGCCCCAGAACAGGGAGACGGGAACAATCTTGATTGATCGGTTATCAAGAGTCTTCTGGTGTTCGAAGAGGCGCATCATCCGGGCAGATTGTTGGCGCAGTGATTTTCTACCCAGCGTTCCTTCCGGCCGACCCAGGAAAAACACGGCGCGGCCTTCGTTAATTTCCGGGATTATCGATACCGCTGAAGGTAAGCCGCTTACCTCACAGGCCATGTCCGTCACAAGGAGATCTGCGATGGACCGAAAGGGTAGCACGTAACAGATGAGGTCTGAATCGCCCAGATCGAGCGATTCATGACTACCACCCAGGAAGATCGGCTTTATCCACAGGAATAGAACTCGGCGTGACAGCTCGAATTGTGCGGTTTTGAGCTTAAGGCGAAGTGCGCTAAGTTTAGGGGATATTTCCATTAAACAGGTCCGACATGACGTTTGCGGGGTCTCGTCCTTCGATTTCAACCTCGTAGACGCTGTTGAACTTTCGCTGCGTGGCTGACGTGATGGCTGCCCGTGAATCGAGAACCGTGGGTCTCAGGAATACCAACAGGTTCTGTTTTTGAGTCGTCGTCGAAGTGCTCCGAAACAAAAAGCCGAGACCAGGGACGCTACCCAGAATAGGTACCTTTGAATTATTGGAGGTTTCCTTATCCCTGATCAATCCTCCGATGATGATCACTTCCTGGTCGTCGACGAGAATTGTCGTATCAATCGTACGTATGTTGGTTATCAGGTCAGCGCTTCCTTCGGCACCAATGACGCTAAGTGAACCAGGGTCAACCTCGGAGACTTCCTGGTGAACTTTGAGCTGCACCAGATTGCCATCATGAATATTAGGAGTGACTTCCAGTGTCAGCCCGACATCTTCGCGTTGGATTGTCGTGAATGGATTCGATGCGCCGTTACTACCACTGGTCGTTGAACCTGTTCTGAACGGCACGTTTTGACCGACTACAATTTTTGCTTCCTCGTTGTCCATCGTCGTGATGCTGGGAGTGGATAGCAGATTGACGTCTCCGTTTGTCGACAGAGCTCGAATAATGGCGGCGAAACTTGTTTTGTCTGCGCTAAGTCGACCACCGGCCAATAGCGGCGAAGTTCCCGCGTCAATGTTTAGTAGCGGTGAAGTTGCAACGCCATCTGGCGAGACAGCGCTACCCAGGGCAAGGTTTTTCAGGATCTGTGCGAGGGTCCCGGAGGGCGCTGTTAATCCAAGCGGCAAATTACTGCCGCTGACGTCTGCAATAAAGAGCTCAGAACCAAGCTGGCGAGAGAAATCCGCAGTGACTTCGACGATGGCAGCTTCTATCAGTACCTGCATTCGGCGTACGTCCAGGCTATCGATGATATCCATTATCTCGAGCATGGCCGAGGGGGCTGCACGAATGACCAACGCATTTATTGCCTCATCAGGCTGGATGCTGATTTTAACCTTGTTGGAATTACTATCTTCATCGTCAACAATCGTGTTCCTCAGAATTTCGGCCATTTCAACGGCGTCGGAATGAGCAAGTCGAATAACCTTGGTTGTCCCGGATCGGTTTGCAGGAACATCCAGTTGTGATATCAGCTGCGCCACCCTCTCTACGGTGACTTTTTGGCCCTTAATCACCATGGAATTCGTTCGTTCGCTGGCGACGATGGTCACCCTATTTGGGCCCTTTGCGCCTTTCCCGATCTGTTCAGGTGCGAGTTCTTGGAGGAGTCCAACCATATCTTCGACCCAGGCGTCTTTCAGGCCGATGATCTCAACGGTTTGGTTATCGGCGATGTCGATTCGGTTGACGATTTCGGTTAATCGGGCAATGTTTCCCGCGTGATCGCTGATAATCAGTACGTTAGGAGACGAGATACCAGCAACGTGACCGTATTGAGGAATGAGAGGTCTGAGGATCTTTACCAGATCCTCTGATGCGGAATTGCGGACCGGGATGACGGCAGTCACCAATTCCTCTGATTGTGCAGGACGCAAAAAATCCCTTGGATTACCGCTCTGTTTTGCCAGGACCTGCTGAACGATCTTGGTGATGTTCCCGGAAGGAACAGCAGCGTAGCCGTGAACCCGGAGAACCGACAGAAACAGCTCATAGATAGTGTCCTTGTCCATGGAGGTGCTCGAAATAACGGTTACGTTGCCCTTAATCCTGGGGTCCACCACAAAGCTTTTGCCTGTAATCACAGAAACCTGGGTCACGAATTCGCGGATATCGGCATTTTTTAAGTTTACCTTCCAGGTTTCCTCTGTGGTCTTTTCCTGTGCAGACGCTTCTTGAACAGGTAATACAACGGGCACGAGTAAGCAACTGACCAGGACGGCCAGCGAGATGCTTATTCGAGAATTATTTACAGTCATGAAATTTGATGCTCGATATGGTTTGAATGATATGTGACCGAGTGATTCACTCCCGGCCTATTTAGGTACGGGTACAGTCAGGAAAAAACGCCGGGTTCCCCGCTGGACCTCAACGCGAACCCGGGATGATGCCATGACCTGAGCCATAAGCGCGGAATCATATGAGGCTACGCCAACCGGATTGCCATTGATTGAAAGTATCATATCACCTGGCTGCAGGCCGGCCTGCTTGACCGCAGCCTGCGCGTCTGCGCCGACTTTGTATCCGTTTGACTCGCCGATTGAAACGGGGGTGATGCCAGCCTCACTCAAGGTGCCATGAAGGTCGTTGCGCAATTTTTCCTGATACTGGCTAAGAGTGTTGTTATTGGTTGATTTGTTGTTTGATCCATTTTTGTTACGAATGCTGTTTCTGGCATTTCCCGGCTGGGATCGGGTTGTGCCTGATATCCCTCCTCCAGACCGGGATGATGTATTTTCGGGAGCCTTGTCACTGACGAATTGAAATTTTCTATCGGAGAAGAGCAGCTTCTCCATTCTGGTGCCTCGCCGAATTAATACGTGATCTTCGAGCACGGCGGCCAGCGTAGCGTTTCCCGGTAACCTGTCTCCTATCGCAAAGAGTTCACCAGTCTTGTTTTTCTCTGCCACGATAGCAGTGGAGAATTTTGGATCTCCACTAATGAAAATGCCCTGCAGTTCCAGATTCAGCTTTGTTTCCGGCGCATCAATTGCCTGAGGCACGATATCTACGCGCTCAAGCCTGCCGAAGAGTTCGAGATTGGAAACCTTAAAGGTTGGTTGGGTGATCACGCTGGTACTTGCTGGTGTTGAATCCGGGATAATACCTGTGGAATTCATGGTTTCCATGAAGAACAGCGCCGTATTCGCAACCGTCAGGCTCATTAAGACGATCAGCAGGATGCTGGTTGCGGTAGCAATCTTCCTGCTGTGGTCATTAAATAGCTGTAGTACATTATCCACGTCGAGCGACCTGCAGGTTTCTTCAAGCGTAAAATACCATAGAACTCAGCAACTGAAGAGTAATAAAATGTCTGTAAGGGCGTATTAGAACACCTTCTCCTCCAGGACGAAGGCAGGGCCGGTTGTATCCTGGTATCCGTTTGGGAGCGGTAAACCAGCCATATCCGTCAGCATGTAAGAGACGGATGTTTGTGACCACCCGTCTGGTTTTAATGCGAGTGTCAACAAGGTGGTGGTCCCTGAGGCGACATCCAACATTGCGTTTGAGCCTTTCATCGAAAGCTGCCCCTTCAGTGCCGGTAACTTGACGCTATAAAATTGTTCCGGAGTTTCAATGTGCACGATGCCACCCGACCAGTTTGTTACACCCTTTAGCGCGGTGAGCCAACGTTGATCGAACGACGTACTGATGCCTGAAAGCTCGAAGACGCCGGTCAGGTCAAGGCCATAGCCGACGCTAACGGCGTTAATAAAGCGGCTTTCGATGGTGCCATTAATATTGTCCAGCGATCCACCGGAAGTCGAAGCCATTGCGCCCATTTCCAGTTGAAGACCGCCACCGTTGAGTTCAACCAATGTACTCAATTTTCCTTCAAGCAGTGGCAGGGCTGCCATCTTCCAGGACACTGTGACAGCTGGAAGCCGTTGGTACTGCAACTGAGTGGAACCTTGCCAGATTCGTCCCCGGGTTGCTCCGATCTTCAGCCCCGGGATATTTCGCTGAATGGCATCACCGAATAGCCCGGTCACGATGCTGGCGGGTGCCATGACAACGATGGAGATGGTGAAAGCAATGATCGCAATTGCCAGATAAAAAGCTTTGTTCATAAAGTCCAACTCACGACTGCGCTAGTGTCAGCCCGTTCAGGACTGTTTATGCTGACCCGTTCAGGACTGTTTACCATGACCCGTTCAGGACTGTTTATCATGACCCGTTCAGGACTGTTTATGTCAGCCCGTTCAGGACTGTTTACCATGACCCGTTCAGGACTGTTTATGTCAGCCCGTTCAGGACTGTTTACCATGGCCCGTTCAGGACTGTTTATCATGACCCGTTCAGGACTGTTTATGTCAGCCCGTTCAGGACTGTTTACCATGGCCCGTTCAGGACTGTTTATGTCAACCAGTTGACGACGGTCTTCCCGCTTTCGGTGAACCGGTACCAGCCGCCTGAATCTTCACTTTCTGATGTCCAGCCGC
>Ga0209054_1001943_pt1 | contig 10876 bp, 9 predicted proteins | sample SaaInlV_DNA_200m_FD_184689 | JGI IMG/M metagenome (GOLD analysis project Ga0209054, IMG submission 184689) | Marine microbial communities from expanding oxygen minimum zones in the Saanich Inlet - SI075_LV_DNA_200m (SPAdes) (version 2) | ecosystem: Environmental > Aquatic > Marine > Unclassified ... | reverse complement strand
TACGACAACGGCAATGGCAGGGGCTTCGTTATGAGTACGCTTGGGCATGTTAGTCGTAAATATCGAGACTTACGTTTTGCCAGTACTGCTGAAGCACTGGCGCAGTTATTAACCGGGGCCGAAGATAATGACCTGTCTTACCTGCAGTTCGCTGAGCAATTGGTTGATCACGAGATATCAAACCGGCAGCGCAAACGCATCGAGCTGAATGGACGTAAGGCGGGCTTCCCCATGATTAAGCGCTTGGAGGAGTTTGATTATCGACATCAAACAACAATCACTAAGCGGCAAGTTAACCAGCTACTAGATTTTAGCTTTATCGACAATCGACATAACCTCATCTTTATCGGTCCTGCAGGTGTTGGTAAAACACACCTTGCCATGGGTATTGGCAAGAAGGCAGTTGATGCAGGTTATAAGGTTTTGTTCATCACAGCACTGGCATTAGTTGAAGCACTAGAACTGGCCGAATTGAAGGGCGAACTCAAAAAGCGCATCAACACCTATCTTAAGCTTGACGTGCTGATTATCGATGAGCTCGGGTATCTGCCAATGAACCGTCAAGGTATGTACAACCTGTTTCAGATGATAAACGGCCTGTACGAATATCGCTCGATAATCCTGACGACCAACAAAGACTTCACGAGCTGGGGAGACTTCTTTGCCGACGACAATGTGGCCGTGCCGATTGTTGACAGACTCATCCATCACTCACATATATTTATGCTCGGAGGGGAAAGTTATCGACTAAAACAAAAATCCGGTATGTAGAATAACCTCACAATGGGGTGGGTCAATTTTAATGGCCAATACTGGATCAATTCTATTGGCCATTGACAGAAAGGTCCTGCTATCTTCTATCCTCAATGACACCCCTCTTAGACCCCATGAAACACGATGGTAGTTGCCGATTTAGCGACAAGGTTCTGGATTTACTGGAGGGACTATCACTGAATTCTGCCGAGTAGAGAGTGATTGCCCAAGCCCTTAGGTCACGTTTCGTTACATTAGTGCACATTGGTATCAACCGCCGTTTACAAGCCCCCCCTACAATCTCCTCCCATAAACCAAATATGTAAAAGGGTGAACAACATGTACAAGACTATCCTGGCTTTCCTGCTCATCGCACTGACCACGGGTTGTTCTACTTATAGCGGCACACAATCTACTGCTGAAATGGAATTCTGCTGGGAAAGAGGCATGAACTTTCAATGGATTGAAGAGTTTGACGCGGGTTGCGTTGACCCCACGGGCCAGTCTACAGCAACCCGAATTTCTAAAATAAAGTGGTTGGAAAAGAACCTGGGCACATTGGCCGGACAAGTTTCACGTAAAAGCACAAGGAACATCTAGGCCCGAGCAAGGTTGGAAGCGGTATCTTCAAAGAGCCGCCCTAACCCCTAAAGAACGTACTTTTCACTCCTTCCGGTAGTTCTGAACCTGCCTGTTGCTAGTGTCCAGTTTGTGAGGCAATCACTGTTAGTGGCAACGGCAGCCCAAACTCACTCGGAAACTTACATTCTCCCTTGTCTTCAATGCGATCAATGAGTTCATGAGAAATTGAGTCAATCATGGGTTCAAGGGCTTTGAGCGCCTGCCAGTAAGCAGGTGAGTATAGGCTGCACCTTTTTCCGGATTCCAGTTGTCCACAATTGCTGTCCTCTGATTTCATGGATTTCATCTTCTATGCCTGGCGGGTTAACTGAAGCCCGGCGTTTGGGTTGCTCGCTGAGAAGATTGCTGGAGCAGGCACAGTGATTTTCGGGTAGTTGAAAGTGAGTTTGAATTGGCAAGGTGCGCTTCGAGATGATCCGGAATTTTCTGGATTAGGTCTGAATCATTAATATCGGAAGAATTTCTGGATATTTCCAACACTTAATGTATTTATTAACTTACAAATGTAACAAAATACATACAAACAAGAGTATTTAACTTACATATGTATTGTTATTCTTTTTTATATTGGTTATTTTATACATATGTAAGGAATTGTATTTATATGTAAGCAATCAATCACATTTCTCAAATCAACCCCAAACAAACAGATAATTTATGAGAATCGGATATGAAAAATATACATTGGTTTATGTGCGTGTTGATATTGACTTTCTCCCAGGTAGCACATGCCGACCCCCAACTTCTAGAGTTAGTCGGTACTGATCTGCCCATTGGGGCTATAGACCCTTACTCAGAGGGCTCTACAGATAACGGTCTTACCTGGGGGGAAACTTACTCGGTAGGAACCCATCCTTTCGCAGATCTTCCCGGTGTGACTGGTTGGGTGAATGTATACCCCTGCCAAGGAAACGAATTTGAGGATCTGTTAGGAGTGGAAATCACCGATCCAGGTGCACAGTGTGGTCAGGGTGTAGGCCCCCAGGGCAGTGGCCTTGAAACCGTGAGCTGGATTCGTATTCGCTTCTATATGCCCTACAATTTTACTAATACTTCAATGAATTTGCAGATGAATGCTGATAATCAAGGCGATGTTTACCTAAACGATGAGTTCCTGGCAACCATTGAAGGTCAAACTCAGGTTGATGGGAATTTCACTCCCTCGGTGATATCCCAACATCTGAAGCCTGGCCTGAATACGATTAAACTAAAGCTAACCGACTGGGGTGGTCTGGTCGCTTTTCAGTATCACATCAGCTTGTCTTTTGACGCGATTAGCGGCGCGACGTTGGTTCCTGCAGCTGCAGGTCCAGAAGGTCCAGCAGGCCCGCAAGGTCCAGCAGGAAATGATGGTGCAGACGGTGCAGATGGTGCAGATGGTGCAGACGGTGCAGATGGTGCTCAAGGTCTAGCTGGTGCTGATGGTGCTGATGGTGCTGATGGTGCTGATGGTGCTGATGGTGCTGATGGTGCTGATGGTGCTCAAGGTCCAGCGGGCGCTGATGGTGCCGCCGGTGCTCAAGGTCCAGCGGGCGCTGATGGTGCCGCCGGTGCTCAAGGTCCAGCGGGCGCTGATGGTGCAGACGGGGCTCAAGGTCCACAAGGTCCAGCAGGGAATGATGGCTCTGATGGCGCAGATGGCAATACCGGTCCCCAGGGCTATACCGGCCCTCAAGGTCCTACAGGAGATACTGGCCCGCAGGGTCCGCAAGGGATTCAGGGTAATCAGGGTTCTCAAGGTGCCACAGGTCCGCAGGGCGAAGGATTAATGAGTGGCAGCTTGTTATTTCTACCGGAAAGTGAACCAGCTCCGGCTGGATACACTAGGCTGGGTAGCTATAAACAAGAGTTGAAGAATAAGAAATCTAAGAAATCGAATAAGTCCGGCAAATCCAATAAGTCCAAGAATCTGAACATCACGATAATCGTGTATCAAAGAGACTAGGCTCGTTGCTGAAAAGGGGTTAAACCTTAGGTTTAACCCCTTTTCAGCGTTTGACGCGGGTTGCGTTGACCCTATGGCCCAGTTTACAGCAACGCTAATTTCTAAAATAAAGTGGTTAGAAAAGAATCTGGGCACATGGCCGAACAGGCTTCACATAAACGCACAAGAAACATATAAGGCCAGGACAGTTATGAACGATTCTCATCAGAATTTAGTCGAGGTTCGCAGGTCATCTGGCGAAAAAGAGTGGATGACCAGAGAAAAACTCGCAGAGTTGAATAAACAGCGTGCCCTTAAGCGGGAACAATCTAAAGCACTAGAGAAGCAACACTGGAATGGGATGAAGGTTTAGTCTCTTTTCAAGCCCCTTTTTCGGAGAGAGAGCAATAATTATCGAGAAGGTCCTAATGTTCGTATCTGCCATGTTTCTGTCATGTTTCTGTCATTTGCGGTTATTGACATGAATACAGCGAACGCAGGTAAGAAGTCTGACAAGTAGCCCTGCCTCGATAGAGGCGGGGGCTTCTGTTGCTACAAGTTTCCCCGAGCGGCAAGAAGATTTTCAAAGTGTTGACGACGGTTCTGCGGCCCCTGGGAATTCTCTCTCTAAGGGTTCTGCTTGGCCTTACCGGGAAGACACGTCATCATCAGGTCCCAATTGATCTGGAAGAGGTACATCACACATGACGACGCATGCGTTAACGCTGGCGATCAACCCGGTCCGCGCGGGGAAGTTCCTCTTCGTGCCGCTGGTAGTTTTAACTACGATACACACGGCTACGATGTTGCTCTGGTTCAACGATCTGTTGCCGGCTGACGAGTGGTGGCACATTGCCCTTTTTGACCTTGACGAGGAAGAAAGCTTTGGCACCTGGTACAGTACACTCATACTGTTCGCCGCGGGACAGTTGTGTCTTATTCAGTCGTGGCTGGAATGCAAAGGTGCAGGACGGTCAACAGGGTCATGGTTGTTTTTCGCCGTGGGGTTCCACATCCTGTCAATTGACGAGGTGGTAGGGCTTCATGAATACGTCAACACCCTGGCTGAAGATACCAGCTGGACCACGTACGGCGCCATCATCGTATTGATCATTGGACTTGCCAACCTGCCTTTCCTTGCTCGATTGCCCTCACGCACGCGCAACCTGTTTGTCATTGCTGGTGCGATCTACGTCGGCGGTGCACTGGGTGTTGAACGCGCGACCGATTGGTACGATGTAAACGACCTGATGAATACACTGGCCTATAATTTGTGGACTGCCGTTGAGGAATTTATGGAAATGTCAGGGATTGTCCTTTTTATCTTTGCATTGCTTGAACACATTGTGCCAGTGGGACAGAAGCCAGTGCGGATTGAAATTCAATTCAGACGTTGAAGATGATCAATTCTTTCACACCTAATTCAAAAAATGAGCAAACTTAGAGTTGAATCTTCTTCTGCTATCAACAGCGCGTCGAACCGTGTGTCCTTGTCTCTGGTTTTAAGCAGGCTCTAAAATTCGGCCTGAAAGGTAAATGAAGAATATTTGTTTCGTCAAAAAGCCCACTCGCATTATTCAGGTCGACTGCCGACCACTGTGACGCGTTCCATCTTCCTGACAGCAGGCCAGTAATCTGCCGCAGCAAAGTGCTGAACTGCCCGGTTGTCCCAAAACGTAAACGAATCTTTGCGCCACCTGAATCGACATTGATGATCAGGATTCCAAGCCGTCAGAAACAGTTTCTCCAGTAAGGCATCGGAATCAGCCTGGGACATACCGTCAAGTCGACGGGTAAAGATACGATTGACGTAAATTGATTTACGTTTGCTCACTGGATGGGTTCTGACAACGGGATGTCGTGCTGGAGGAAACTTCTCCCGAAGTGCCTCTATTTCTTTAATCGACGCACCCTGTTTTCGCATACCGTCCAGGAAAGGCTGGTTGTCATGGATGGCATAAAGCCCATCAAGCATCTCCTTTGTTGCATCGTCCAGACTCGCGTAGGCAGCCTCCATGTTAGCAAATAACGTGTCGCCGCCAACCTCCGGCACCTCGACAGCGCGCAGAATTGAACCCAGGGACGGTTCTTGCCGCCACGTAACATCAGAGTGCCAGACATTTATCTTTGGTGGGCGATCACGATCATTATTCAGGCGAATAACCTCTGGATAGCCCTCATCATTTTCTGTGAAGGGGTGGATCTCAACATCACCAAAGCGGCGTGCAAATGCAATGTGCTGCTGCATTGATATCGCCTGATCTCTGAAGAAGATAACTTTTCTTTCAACGAGCAAGTCAGACAGAAAGTCGATCACATCGACACCAAGGTCTTTCGAAAGGTCAATATCGTGTACTTCAGTTCCGATGCCTGGCGAAAGGTGATAAAGACGGAAGCCCAAATCTTCAGCCATGTTGGTTGCCAATGCAGACATTTGCTTCTCCAAAATTGTGTTCAATAAATTCAGTTCAATAATTCAGCACTATGAATATAGCTTCTCAGCCAACCGACGGCGACACCATCCCGACATTTCGTGGTAGCTGACAGTTTACATGTCGCGCTTAACTCGGGTGTTTACAAGCTGGAGATAACACGCCGAACACAGGCAAGGTCAAGTATAGTTTATTTAACCCCCATTTTTACAAGTCTGCCAGAGCATCCTCTGGCGAGAATTACTTGGATGTACCACATTGTGTAACAACTTGTTTGGTTCGATGGTTACTGTCTGTAAAGGTGTTGGTCGACAGCCTTGCAGGCGGTTGGGTTGATCAATGAGCAGCCTGGGGAGCCGGCACGGTGATTTTTCGGTTAGTGGTAAGTGCCTTTGGATTGGAAAGATGCTTTAGGCCTGGATGGTTGCGGCAGTTTTAAAGGCTGTGGTTGCGCTTCCACGTGACCCGGAATTTTCTGGGTTATGTCTGCATCAGTCATGTTGGTAATGACTCGTACGGTGGAAGAAAGCCATTAAAAACAAGCATTACCAGCGACACAGCCAATGGCGCCTGATTATTGAACTAAGCTATAGCCGAGCCAGATGATCTTCAACAAACTCCATGCGGTCTTTACCCCAATAGATGTCATTTTCGATGCCTATGGATGGTACGCCGAAAACCCCACGTTGCAGCGCTCTATTGGTCGAATCAATTAGCTCAGCTCTAACAGATTCACTCTCGGCCGCGGTTTCAAATTCATCTGGATCCACATCCAATGAGGCCGCGATCTGGCGCAATCTGGAGTAGTCACCAATGCTGCCATCACCCTGCTCCCAATAGGCAGCAAAAATGGCGTCGATAAAGGCTTGCTCTTGATTCCAAGATCGCATGGCAATGGCGCCGCGCAACGCACGACTGGTCTTGATAGGAAAAGCCTTGGGTACGCTGAAGGGTAACTGGTACTTCCTTGCCCAGCGCATCAGATCATCTTTACGATTTTTTAGCTTCGCTTTTGGTTCATCCATCAGCACGTAGTTGTTCGCTTGAAACACATGTCCAACATTGAACGCATGCCATCTGATTTCAGCATTATGTCGCGCAACGATTGGCTGCAACAATTTGATGGCGAAGTATGTGTTAGTGGAACCTAGATCCCAATAAAGATCGATCACCCTGGCCATATCAATTGTTTCCCTGTTATTAATAACTGTTTTTGATAACTGTTTTTGATAACTGTTAGTGAAATTAGTGCCTGATCTGACTCTGTGACGAGTTAACCCCTGCCCTATTTATAAAGCCGGATGATTGACGTGACCACCGGCACGTTCCAAAGCACAGCCTGCATTGATCAACGTGGACTCCTCAAAGTCTCGACCAACGAGTTGCACCGATAATGGAACACCCTGCGGGCCTATAGACCAGGGTATCGACAGTGTCGGACTTCCGGAAAAATCAAATGGCGCGGTAAACCTTAGCCTCTGCGACAGATCCTGTATCAATACATTCGTTCGTTCAGAGCGCTCCCTTTCTAAAGATGCAAACGACATGGAGGGACAGATAAGCAAGTCAAGCTGTTCGAAAATATGATTCAATTCCGATTTGAAAGACCGTCTGACAATTTCCTGTTCAAGGTAAGCCGATGCTGGCAGGCTAAGACCTAGTTCGATCAGTTCGCCAATGGGCCCGTATTCGTCTTTGTGCTTTGAATAAGTTTCACTATGAGCCCGTGCCGCTTCAACGGCACAGGTGACCGGCCAGCCATTTGCAACGGACTCATAGGGTAGCGTCACCTCGATAATTGTAGCGCCTCTTTCCGCCAACAGATTCACCGCTTCTCTTATGGCTGATACCAGCACCGGGTCAATACCATCACTCACGTAGGACCAATCCACACCAATCCTCACACCAGTGATATTCTCATCGATGGCATCAACATAATCAGGAACTTGCCGGTAGCTTGAGGTCGGGTCATCGTCATCCCGGCCTGCGATAATTTGCAACATGGCTGCCGCATCACGAACCGAACGTGTCATCGGACCAATGTGATCCAGCGTATAGGCCAGCGGCAGGACCCCAGCCCTACTCACTCTGCTCCATGTTGGTTTAAGGCCAACGATGCCGTTTGAAGCGGAAGGGAATCGAATGGAACCTCCTGTATCCGTGCCGATGGACGCATAACACAGACCTGCTGCCGTCGCCACACCAGAGCCTGAAGACGAGACCCCTGTCCAACAATCAGAATTCCATGGATTGATGGGCACCTCTACCGAAGGATGATGTTGAGCATACGCTCCCTCGGTCAGTTTGAGTTTTCCAAGCAACACGGCACCTGCCTGAAGCAAGCGATCGACCACGGACGCGTTCTTTAACGGCACCTGGTTCTCGTGGATCTTCATCCCGTAGGTAGTCGTAATGCCAGCGGTATCCAGCAGGTCTTTCACAGCAATTGGAACGCCATGTAGTGGTGAGCGAAGTTTGCCCGCTTCGATCTCCTGGTCTGCATTGATCGCCGCTTCTCGCGCCTGATCAGCGCAAACCGTCACGAACGACTTCAGTTCGGAGTCGAGCTCACCGATGCGATCCAAAAGATGATCGGTCACGGCAAGTGAACTGGTTTCCCCCGACTGTATCCGCCGCCCTATCGAAAGGGCTGAATCATAATGCATTACTTATCTCCTGAATTACTATCCTGATTTAACTACCTACGAAATGACTCTGCCTATGCTCATGTTGCAGATCAAGTATTCTTTCCAGGCAACGCTATTTATCATGGCAGGGCTATCTTCGGCCTGTTTCTTCGGCTCTTTGGTGTTCTGGTGAAGTGCTGTTTGTGCGATATGAACCTGTCCATTAATGCCTGACTCTGAGTGCTTGTAGCCCTTCATAACCTGGAGCGGGCCCGTATTTTCGGTTAGCGATAAGTGACTTCAAATAAGGAAGATGCTTTAGCGTTGGCTCGTTGCGGCAATTTTAAAGGGGCTGGTTGCGCTTCGATGTAAACCAAGATCTTCTGGATTATGCCTGGATGAGTAATGTCGGCAATGGCACGCACGGCATCGCCGCAGATCGAGGCATAGCGTAACGTCTATCTTGAAGGCTCGTTTGAGTCGTTAGGCTAAAAAAACCGTGCGTCATTGAACAACCCCTTGCCTCTGGGCTGGGCTATCTGCTGTAGATCATCTGCTGGCTTCCTCAGCACAATATATTTACGCAATCGTGAATTCGACGAGAAACAGCAACCCCCGGGAAAACCGCCGTTATCCTCGCTCAAATTCTCGAATCACTTGACCGGGCCGATTGCCAGTATGTTGACAGTTTTCTACCACAACCTGGCCCGCGACCAGGGTCGCTGTATAGCCAGTGCTCTTCACAATAAATCGACCGCCACCATGAGGAAAATCATACACATACTCTGGATGATGGGTCGCTAACTGGCCGTAATCAATCACATTAATATCCGCGATATAGCCCTCTTTGAGCACCCCGCGATCTTTCAGGCCCAACACTTCTGCAGATTGCTGGGTGATTTTATGGATCGCCTCGGGCAACGAATAGACATTGTGCTTACGGGTCAACTCACTCAGCAGGACCGTTGGCGAATCGGTATCAGTAAAAATACCTACATGCGCACCAGCATCACCCAACATCGGAATAACGTGATCTAATTGCATGTATTGCCACTGATTTTCGAGCGCACCGCCAAAGGCCCAATAATTAAATAGCTCTCGACCTTCCGAGGCCAAGAGCCGGTCAACATACATTTCAACCGGATCACATCCAGCGGCATCCGCTAACTGTTGCAGCGATGACTTTCGGTCCAAATCAAGGTCGGGTGTTTCGCCCATGCCAAAGGGGTGCAGCATATGGGCCATCTTCGAGAAATGCCCGATGGCCTTGCCCTCTTTGATAAGCCGCATTCGGGTTTCCTGATTCCGAAGCGCATCGACGCGGTCGCTTACCGTGGGCAGCGCCATCAATTCCCGCCAGGCATCTGACTCCTTGGTAAACGGTGACAACTGCGCCAAACCAAAAAATGCCCCACTGGGTCTGGTGTGGCAAACCCCGGAAACCCGTTTACCGCCCTGGTTATGCTGATGGAAAAAATCCCGCCACCGACTAACGCCACCATCACCTTGCGACCCGGTCCCACCCGAAAACAAAATCTGGCAACCCGCTTCAGCGCCCTGCTCAAACATTTTGAGTTCGGTCTCATAACGAGTCTGAAAATCATTCGCCGATTGAAACAGCGCACCCACGCCACCGGCTTCAATCACCGCCTGTTGTATTGCACCCGTCTCGCGCAGGTCTGCCCAGGTCCCAGGCGTGCAACGGCCATCTGGCACTGTATGTGGAATAAATCGAGAGGTTGAAAAGCCAACCGCACCAGCTTCGACCGACTCTTTGACCATGCGAACAATATCGGCCAATTCGTGATCATCGGCTTGCACATCTTTATCCATGGACTTATCCCCCATGGCTTCAAATCGGATAGCCGAGTGTCCGACCAACCCAACAATATTCAGGGCCGGTTTCAAGGCCTCAACAGAATCTAAATAACCACCGTAATTAGTCCAGTTCCAGGGCAGGCCATCCAGAATGGCTTCGGCTGCAATATCTTCAACCGACTCCATGAGCTTTGCCATATATTGCCGGTTTTGTTCAGCCACGGGTGCAAAGCCAACACCACAGTTGCCGATAAGCGCCGTCGTCACGCCGTGATATGAACTCGATGTGAGCTCGGGGTCCCACCCCACCTGAGCATCTAAGTGGGTATGCAAATCGACAAACCCCGGAGTGACTGTTTGCCCTGTCGCATCAATGGTTTTTGCCGCAGAATCCTCATTGAGGTCTCCCATTTTTGCGATCTTACCGTCTCTGATCGCAACATCACCTTTATAGGGTGCAGCGCCCGTACCATCAACAATGGTGCCACCGGAAATAATAAGGTCGTAATTCATTCAGTTACTCCTTTGACTGTCTTTGTTCGCTGGCGTTTACGCCATTCATACAAGCTCCCTAGAACATGCCACATAAACCCAGAGCCTGTCCACCTTCTGCTTTAGGCTATTAACGGCTTTACTACCACTTGGCTCTTGGCTCTTGGCTCTTGGCTCTTGGCTCTGTA
>Ga0209054_1001942_pt1 | contig 10876 bp, 9 predicted proteins | sample SaaInlV_DNA_200m_FD_184689 | JGI IMG/M metagenome (GOLD analysis project Ga0209054, IMG submission 184689) | Marine microbial communities from expanding oxygen minimum zones in the Saanich Inlet - SI075_LV_DNA_200m (SPAdes) (version 2) | ecosystem: Environmental > Aquatic > Marine > Unclassified ... | reverse complement strand
CTCTGCCAGATAGGAGCATATTATAACACCCCAACAAATTAAGACAACAATCTAAAATTTCTTATTTCGAACGAGTTAAACTTAACCCAACAATTCGGAGTAAAAAATATGAGTAAAAAACGAACCAACTACAGTTCAGCATTTAAAACAAAACTAGTGCTTGAGCTATTGCAAAATGAAAGCACTCTGACAGAAATTGCCAGTAAACATAATATTCTTCCACAAAACCTAGTGAACTGGAAGAAGACCTTCCTTGCTAACGCAGAGATTGCTATGGAACCCTCTAAAGCAGTTAAAGAATACAAGGAAGAGCTCATTAAATCACAAGAGCAAAATGAACGTCTTACTGCACTAGTGGGCAAAGTAACCGTAGAGAAGGAATGGTTAGCAAAAAAGCTAAAAAGCTTGGGCTCATCTGAACTAAAACAATTGATTGATCTCAAGCCAACTTCAGCTTCTCTATCTATTAATCACCAATGCCAATTGCTAGGCATTAACCGAAGTGGCTTGTATTACAAGCCACGAGTTAACCACGCCAAGCAAACAATTAAGAATCACATTACCAAGGCATTTGAACAAATACCGATCTACGGTGAGAAGAAAGTGCACCAACAACTGCTTGAGGATGGTGTCAAGGTCAGCTTAAATACGGTAGCACGCTACCGTAAAGAGCTCGGCTTGCAAGCTGTATTAGCTGTTAAACAAGTTAACACCACCATACCAATCAAAGAGCATAAGAAATACACATACAAGCTCAGAGGGCTTAATATTAGCCATGCTAATCACGTATGGAGTACAGATATCACCTACATCAAGATTGCTGGTGGCATGGTGTACATGGCTGCTATTATTGATTGGCACAGCAAAGCTTTGCTGTCGTATAAGATATCAAACACTATGGATTCTCAGTTGGTAATGAGTGTACTCAATGATGCTTTAGAAAAATACCCACATCCAGAAATATTTAATACTGATCAAGGTAGTCAATACACCAGTGAGATACACACTCAGAGACTTAAAAACCTAGGCATTACTATCTCTATGGATGGTAAGGGACGAGCAACAGGTAACATTTGCATTGAGTGCTTCTGGAGAAGCGCCAAATGCGAAAGAATCTATTTAAACGAATATCAATCCATTAATGAGCTAACCGCTGATGTAGATGACTATATAGAGTTTTACAACTACAAAAGATTCCATGAAACACTAGACTACAAAAAACCAATGGATGTGTACCAAGAAAGTATAAAATTGAACCAAGAAAAGAAGAGGATCGCCTAGATGTTCTATATAAGAAATTTTAAAAAGTTGTCAGAGGTTTTTGGGTGATAAAAAACGAATGGTTAAACATGCATATTTTTGATTCGATTGAGCATGCTTAATCTTTGGCGACTCAGTGGATGTGGGTACATAATAACGAACGACCTCATAGTTCTATTGGTGGGATTCCACCAAGAAAGCTATTTGAGGCTATTTAAACAACGGAGATTCTATTTTTAGCAAGCGTTAGAAATGGGAAGATTAAAAAAAATTAAAATGACTAAATTAAAAAAAGTACTAATTACCACTATTCCATTTGGTGAAAAAAATAGAGCACCATTAGATATGCTTGAATCTAATAATATTGATTATGTTGTAAATCCACTTAATAAAAAATTAACAGAAAGCGAATTGGAATGTTTAATTTCTGACTTTGATATAGTTATTGCTGGAACTGAGCAAATAACTAGAAAGGTTATGGATACAGCAAATAATTTAAAATTAATATCACGCGTCGGTATTGGTTTAGATAGTGTTGATTTATTAGCTGCTAAAAGTAGGGGGATTTCAGTATCTTATACACCTGATGCTCCGGCGCCTGCTGTTGCAGAGTTGACAATAGGTATGATGTTGACATTATTGAGATCTATACATGTATCAAACTCTCAGATGCATTCAGGGGGTTGGCACCGTTTCTTTGGTAGGAGGCTGTCGGAAGTGGTGATTGGTATTATTGGTTTTGGTAGAATTGGACAAGGAGTTGCTGAGCATCTTAAAGGGTTTGGTAGTCCAAAAATATTAGTCAATGATTTATCGATCAAAGATGATATTAGTCATAAGTTTAATATTGAGGTGGTTGGTAAAGAAGAAATATATAAGAGAGCCGATATTATTAGTTTGCACTTGCCATTAACAGCAAAAACCAAAAATATGATCAAAGAAAGCCATCTGATGTTAATGAAATCAGATGCAATTATTATTAACACTTCTCGTGGTGGAATTATTAATGAGCAAGATTTGTATAATGTGATGCAGTCCGGACATTTGGAGGGTGCTGCGATAGATGTTTTCGAAAATGAGCCCTATAATGGGCCATTAAGAGAGATTGAGCGTTGTTTATTGACAGCACACATGGGCTCTATGTCAGTAGATTGTAGAGTTAGGATGGAGATTGAGGCGACAGAAGAAGCGGTGCGATTTCTGACAGGTAAAAAGCTTAGAGGCAGTGTTCCACAAGATGAATATGAAGTTCAAAGAAAAGGGTTGTAATAATATGAAAAAAGCGATAGTAATTGGTGGTAGTGGTTTTATTGGCTCACATGTTGCAGATTGTTTAAGTGATAGTGGGTATAAAGTCATTGTTTATGACCTTGTTGAATCTATCTGGATTAGAAATGACCAACATATGGTTATTGGTAGTGTGCTTGACAGGGAAAAACTTGAAGAGGTAATTACGGATTCTGATGTAGTATATAACTTTGCTGCATTAGCCGACTTGAATAAAGCGATTAAACAACCTATTAAAACGGTAGAAATTAATATTTTAGGAAATTTGAATGTATTAGAGGCTTGCAGATTGAATAAAGTAAAACGTTTTATTTATGCTAGCACAGTATATGTTTATAGTAGAGAGGGTGGTTTTTATCGATGTAGCAAGCAATCTTCTGAGCACTATGTGCAGGAGTATCAAAAAGTATATGGCTTAGATTATACAATTTTGAGATATGGTTCGTTGTATGGCCCTAGGGCTGACAATAGTAATGGATTGTTTAGAATTATAAACTCTGCACTTAAAACTGGAAAGATTCAGTATAAAGGTGACATTGAATCTATGCGAGAATATATTCATGTGGAAGATGCGGCTCATGCCAGTGTTTCTGTTTTAGATGAATCTTATAAAAATGAAAGTATTGTTTTGACCGGACAAGAGCCAATGCGTGTTTCTGATATGCTTAAAACAATGGCAGAAATTCTCGGTTATGCAAAGGATTCTATAGAGTTTACAGAGGATTGTTATGAGGCGCATTATGTTAGAACCCCATATGCCTATCAACCAAAAATTGGTAAAAAATACATCCCCCCTATGCATGTTGATTTTGGTCAGGGATTGTTGCAAATAATTACCGAAATTGATCAGAAAAACAATAGTTAAAAAAGAATATTTGTGCAAGATAAATTTGTCAATTATTTCGTAAATTCAGAAGTTGTTTTCTGGGATTTTGATGGTGTTATTAAAGATTCTGTTGAGATTAAATCTGCAGCTTTTGAGAAATTGTTTAAACCTTATGGGGATAAAGTATCTTCAATGGTTAAAGGTCATCATGAAGAAAATGGTGGTGTTTCAAGATTTAATAAGATTCCACTCTATTTATCTTGGTCCAATGAATTAGTTACAAATGAAAATATTCAGAAATTTTGTAATAAGTTCTCAGCGTTAGTAAAGCAGTCGGTTATTGATTCACCGTGGGTTCCTGGTTTCCTAGAATTTATTGAAGGTAATTGTAATAAGCAAAAGCATATCTTAATCACAGCAACTCCAAAAGATGAAATAGAAGAGATTTTGGAAAAATTAGATATTAGACATTTTTTTTATAAAGTTTATGGCGCACCCGTTCTTAAAAAGGATGCTATTTCAATAGAATTAAATAATTTAGCAATTAAACCGAAAAATGCGATAATGTTTGGTGATTCTAATAGTGATTATGAAGCGGCAAAATATAATAGCGTATTGTTTTTTCTAAGGTGTACTGATTTAAACAAAGATTTACAAAAAATATGCAAGAATAATACATTTAAGGATTTTATTAATGAATAGATTGGAAGCGATAGTAGATTTACGTAGAAAGTTAGATAAGGGTGGTTGTAGTATCGGCAGTTGGATACAAATCCCACATCCGTCTATTGCTGAAATTATGGGACAAGCTGGTTATGACTGGGTAGCTGTTGATATGGAGCATGGTGCGGTGTCGGTGCATCAATTGCCGGATCTATTCCGAGCATTAGAATTAGGAAATACATTGCCTCTTGTCAGATTAGCGTATGGTCATCATAAAGATTGCAAGCAAGCGTTAGATGCAGGTGCTGCAGGTGTTATTGTCCCAATGATTAAAAGCGCTGAACAGTTAAGAGAAGTTAGAGATGCAACCAGATGGCCACCAGCAGGAAATCGTGGAGTTGCGTTTTCTAGAGCGAATCTTTTCGGTAAGTATTTTGATGACTATGTCGAAGAGGCTAAGCAACCAATGCTGATAGCGATGATCGAGCATATTGATGCAATTGATGAGCTAGATGAAATTTTAAAAGTTAAAGGCCTTGATGCAATCTTGATCGGGCCTTATGATCTATCCGCATCAATGGGTTTAACTGCTCAGTTCGATCATTTAGAGTTTGTTAAAGCAATAAAAGACATTAAGAGCAAGTCAGACTTTGCCAATATCCCCTGTGGAGTGCATGTGGTCGAACCTTTAGTTAACGATCTACAGGCAAAGGTAGACGATGGTTATCGTTTTATCGCTTATTCAATTGATAGTGTTTTTCTAAATCATATTGCAATTAAACCAAATACACAAGATGGATTAATTTGAAGGAAGAAGAAATAAGGCCAGAATCAATTTTTGATGAATATTTGAGGCTTGCTAAAATTGACACTAAAGTTTTCTTTGATAATGCCCCTCGTGAGGAAATAACATGTCCTGCGTGTGGTGTTAACGGAGAGCAATCTTTTATTAAAAATGGGTTTAACTATAAGCTGTGTCCAGATTGTAGTACTTTATTTGTATCACCCAGACCTATCAATGATGCTTTTGTTCGCTACTATTCTAGCGCACCATCAACTGAATATTGGGCAACAACTTTTTATAAAGTCACTGCTGATGCTAGACGAGAAAAATTATGGAAGCCAAAGGTGAATGTAATTCAGCAAATAACAGAAAAGTTTGGGACTGGAGACGAAAAAGTTATTGATATTGGTGGAGGTTATGGAATTTTTTCAGAAGAGATGTTTTCTTTATTTGGTAGAGATGTAACAGTTATTGAGCCGGGTGCACTCCTTGCAAAAAGTTGTCGAGATAGGGGGATCAATGTTATTGAGAAATTTTTAGAAGATGTTAAAAAGAGTGATTTACCTGAGGGTAATAAAGTGTTTGTCAGCTTGGAACTTTTCGAACATTTGCATTCTCCAGAATTATTTTTAAAGCAATTATATGAGTTAATGCTGCCTGGAGATTTATTCATTTTTACAACACTCTCTAGCATGGGTGCTGATATTCAAGGATTATGGGAAAATTCTAAATCCATATCACCCCCACATCATCTGAATTTTTTAAACCCTTACTCGGTAAAAATACTAATCAAGAGAATTGGATTAAAAGTGTTAGAAGTTAGCACTCCTGGGAAGTTAGATATTGATATTTTAAGTAACAATGTAGATCTAATTAAAGATAGGTTTTTAAAAACATTCGTAAAGTATGCTTCAGATTCTGAGAAATTAGTATGGCAGAAAACTATATCAGATTCTGGTTGGAGTTCACATATGATGATTTGTTGTCAAAAATAATCAAAACAGGAGGGATATGAATATATTGGCATTAATTCCGGCCCGTATGGGCAGTAGTAGATTTCCGGGGAAGCCAATGGCAAAGATTCTTGGTAAACCAATGATTGGTCATGTATATGAGAGGGTTTCAGAATGTAATTTGCTTACAAAAACAGTTGTAGCAACTTGTGATCAAGAAATTTTAGAATATATTGAATCTATAGGTGGTCAAGCAGTAATGACAAGTAATCACCATGAGAGAGCATCTGATCGTTGTGCTGAGGCATTAGATTATATAGAAAAGCAAGATAGTATTCAGTATGACATTATTGTTATGGTACAAGGCGATGAACCAATGACGCATCCAAATATGATTACTGAGGCAGTAGCACCTATGTTGAACGACCCAGAAATATTAGTTACTAACCTACTTGGAGATATTGAAAACATTGAGGAGTTTGAGGATAGAAATTGTATTAAAGTTGTATGCGATCAACATAGTAATGCAATTTATTTCTCTAGAGAGCCGATCCCTACACGCAGTAAGTGTGACGATATTCCAATGAAAAAACAAGTATGTATTATTCCATTTACACGTGCATTTTTGTTAGAGTACACAGAACTACCTCCAACTCCATTGGAGATTGCCGAATCTATCGACATGATGCGCGTATTAGAGTACGGTATGAGAGTAAGAATGATTCCAACCAAACATCAGACACATGCCGTTGATACAGTCGAAGATCTAAACAAGGTTGAGAAGCTAATGAAAGATTAAATGACATTATCGTGCAAGACTCATCCAATCCTTTTTAAATTGTGCTTGTTGTGCAATAGCAACTTATGAACCGTTTTTTTAACATTACTAAGAGTCAAGACTCTATACCGAAGAGCATCGCACACTTGCTTGGTGTAAATGGAATGAGTTATTTGATATTGTTCCTAATTTCAATTGTAATCTTCAGAACGGTTGATAAAAGTTATTATGGATTGTACGTAATTATGCTTTCTTTGTTTGCAGTTATTGAGCTGCTAATGGCAGGGTTTAATGACTCTATTGTTCGATTTTTAAAAGATAAGATTCCGCTTGTTGACAAGCAAAGCATTGTGTTGTTTGTACTTTACTACAAATATTTCTTGATTTTTTCATTTATTTCAATTGTATATATAGCTAGGCAATATGGTTTTTTTGAATTTTTGATTGGTAATTATGGCGAAGTTACAGGTGTTGTAGATAGTTTTTTATTGGTGGCAATTTTAAATGGCCTTTTGAGTGTATTTATTGGCGTTAATAATTGCATTTTAAATGCTCAACTTCAGTATAAATTGACAGCTAATATAGATTTTTTTAGGAATTTAGTTTATTTATTGGTTGTTATTGTTTTAAGTTTTTATACGCAAGATTATTTAGATTATTTATATAGTAGTGTTGCAGTGAGTGTCGTGGTGCTAATATTTTTGTCAATTAAGATAAATAAGGACTTTGGTGAGTTTTCTATACTTAGCTTAATTAGGGTTAAATTCAGCGTTGATATTGGTAAAAAATATATTTTCCCTTATGCTACACCTCTAACGGGATCGTCGTTGCTTACTTATGTAAAAAATCATTTACCAACTTTAATTTTAGGTAAAGAATTCGCTTTAGAAGATGTGGCTGTGTTTTCAATTTTAAAAACTTTCTTTAAAGCACTACATTCTGTTTCTGGGTCGTTTATTAATCCTATGATGTCCAAGTTTTTAGAATTAAAGAATGATATTAAAGATTTCTCTACAAAGATGAATGCTATTTTTTATGGCACATTCTTTCTAAGACTGTTTTCATTTGCCGTACTGTCTTCACTAATGCAGTATTTCTTTTTAATCTATAAGATAGAAGATAATGAAATAAATCATTTTATATTTTATGTTTTGGGACTTGAGTATGTCATTGCCGGCATGATTTTAAGTTACGGAATTATTTTGCGACTTGATAAAAAAACGAACAAAGTATTAATCGCTAGTATTGTTAGGTTTGTAGTTGAATTAACACTGATTTATTTAATTTTACTAGATTATGGCATTATGGCAGCTGCACTGATTTTATTAGTGGCAAGGTATGTTGAAACAGTAGTAACTTATTTCTTTATTAGGCGACAAAGAATTTTTAATAAGTCTGGTTTTGTATTATTTGCTATTGCTTTACCTATGCCCTACTTTTTATATAAACTTCCAACAATTCCTTATTAAATTTGGGTATCGATCCAAGAGGTGAGATTTGAATCAAACTTGTATCATCGCATCAAAATCAGAAAAATTGAATTTTGACAATGGTAAAGAAAAAGTATTGTACATTGAAGATTATGTTCAATTTTCTAGCGTCTCCGATGCTAGAAAGTTAACTGATAAGATCTTCTCCTATAACACTGATTTTATTGCAGAATATGATCATAAAGGCTATAAGGTAATATGGTCATGGTACAGTGATGTGTTTCAATTTTGTATTAAATATCTTGAAATTAAAGCGTTAATTGATAAGATTGAGAGGCTAAATATTCATAAAATTATAGTTGGAAAGATTGATCCTCAATATAAAAAAGTCTTAAACGTTTATTTTTTTAATAAGAATGTTACTTCAAGCCCTTTAGAAAGTGAATTATCACAAAACTTAAAGCAGATCTTATTTAATCTTGTAATGTTGTCATTTACAATAGTTTCAATACTGTTTTTTACCTTAAGACCAGGTAGAAATATTGGCACTTATACGGGAGATTTTGTTTATAAAAATACCAAATCAGATTTTAGGCTTAATCATTTATATGAAAGATACCAAGAAAACAATATTCAATATGTCGAATTTATAAGGGTCAGCAAAGTTAAAGATTTCTTCATTAATATTTTTAAACGCAGAAGGTTTGTAATTTACTATACAGCAGTTATATTTTTTGTTGATTTATTTACAAAGAAGACTCAATACAGTAAACAACCAAAAGATTTTTATCAATCTGTATTATATGGTTATCATCGTGCTAATACTGTTCTTAAAAAAAGCATTCTTGTTCTAGAAAAGCTTTTTAAGCTTTTAAAGGTTGACAAGTTTGTTTTGATTTCTTTTTCTTCTCGTAGCGCGCACTTAGCAATTGCTGCAAAATCATTAGGAATAAAAACTATTGGAATTATGCATGGATTGTCACAAAAAGAATATGCAGTTCAAGAATTTATGCAGAGTTATCAAGAGAGTAAAAAGCTTGGTTGTGATGTTTATGGTGCTTGGAGTGGACATTACTTAGAATATTTTAGAAAATATTCTAAGATCTCAACTAAAGATAGTTTCCAATTTAGTGGGTTATTAAGACAAGTAAAAAATATGAATCAAGTTACCCCTTTTAAAAGGGTTTCAGAAGATAAAATTAAAGTCTTACTTATTTCAGAGCCGCTGGTTTCAGTGGTGGAGATTATTCCATATTTAAAATATCTGTTAAAGGATGATAGTATCGAAGTTGGTGTTAAAGTAAGACCAATGGTTGAAGATATATATTATGAAAATATGAAATTAGAGTTTCCAGAAATTCGAGATTTGGAAATATATGATGGGAAAATTGAGGATGTTGCTGATAGTTTTGACGTATTTATTGGTAGCAATAGCTCAGCGATAATTGAGGCCAGTTTATTTGGAAAGATATCAATATTGCTTAATACCGTAAAATTTGGCGATTATTTTGATATGGACGAGTTGATTCCCAGTGGTTTATTATTGGTAAAGGATCCAGAGCTTTTGTGTAAGGAGATTAATTCTAGAGTTGAAAAGGAAAATGAACTGAAAACTATTGAAAAAATAAGATATAGGTTTTTTGGTGACAATAAAGATGGAGCTCAATGGATAATTGATCAATTGTAACTAAACATAATAATGTTAGATATAATTCTTGAAAAGTAATGAAATTAGACAATGAATTAAAAATATTAAAAAATTGGCTGGATAATAATCCTGACTTGCCTTTTTTTTCAGATATCAAATTGAAAAAACTAGGGTTTACATTTGTGGGTAGCAATGTATATAGATATGCCTTAATACTGAATAAATTAAGCAAGTATGTTGATGTAAGTAAAAGTAACAAATATTTGGATTTTGGTAGTTATCCTGGTCAGCTTCAAGCATTAATTTTTGATACTTTTAAAGTTAAATTTGACTTATCTGGCTTGCACTTTAGTAATATTTTTAAGGGGTATTTTTCAGAATATAAAATACTAGATTTTGATTTTGAAGAATCTCCTAGTGATAGTAATCTCGATAAAAGTAAAGAAAAATACAATCTCTCAACATCATTCAACATAATAGAGCACATGGAATACCCTAATAGGTTACTTGATAACATTAATTATTTTACTAAAAATGGTGGAATTCTTATACTGACTACAGACAATATTTCTACGGTAAAGAACATATTACGTATGATCGTAGGTGGAAAAAGTCCGAATGAAGATTTGATAAAATCAAAGATTTTTTATAATGGTGAGTGGAGACCGCATGTAAGAATATTTTCCAAAGATGAATTATTTTTTTTATTAAATTATTCTGGATTTAAGGTTATTGAACATAGTTATTTCAATCTTAGAGCTAGAGAATATAAGCTAAATAATGGGGTGCTTGTTCGTAATAATCGAAGTTTTAAAGCAAGAGTGTTAGAATTAACAGAAAACTTATTTCCATTTTATAGAGATCATAATTTCATAGTGGCAGAAAAAATTGTAGATTATGATGAGTTAGATAGCATACGCATGCTACCCACTAGTTCAACCGACGATTGGATTTCATACAGATACAATATGGGTAAATATGAAATCTTTAATCGAACTAGATAATATTTACTAGAAATGCATATACTAGTACTTTCGGATAACTTTATGCCGCTTTCAAATGCTGAAAGAGTGGCATACCTAATGACAAAAGAGTACCTAAATTCAGGACACAAGGTTAGTGTAATAACAATAAATAGCAAGCTTTCTAATGGTGAAGTAAAAAAAATGGATTATGAAGGTATGACTATTCATCAAATAGGCTCTTCTTATCATAGATATTTAATTGCGTATTTAAGTTTATATAAC
>Ga0209054_1001892_pt1 | contig 11045 bp, 9 predicted proteins | sample SaaInlV_DNA_200m_FD_184689 | JGI IMG/M metagenome (GOLD analysis project Ga0209054, IMG submission 184689) | Marine microbial communities from expanding oxygen minimum zones in the Saanich Inlet - SI075_LV_DNA_200m (SPAdes) (version 2) | ecosystem: Environmental > Aquatic > Marine > Unclassified ... | reverse complement strand
TGCACCCATTTTTAGATACTTCTCTATATTTTCAATATCAACAAAACTTTTCTTGTCTTTAACAATGTCTAGTTCAAATAATAACTGATTAACATTTTGATCAGCATAAGACAAATTCATTAGCAGCATTAAAGCCAATAGCATTCTTCTCATAGTCAAACCTTACACCCCAAAATGTAATTCTCTATGACAATTTGGACATATTGCTATTGCATTTTCAATAGTATCTTCGCCGCCATCTGCCAGTGTTACTTTGTGATGAACCTCTAGATAGGGGGTATTATCTTTTCTTCTAATAAATGGAGCATCATTATTACATTGCTCGCACATACCATTTGCCCTCAATAAAACTTCAGTTATTACATCTGCATTTCTTTTAAACCCTATCGATGTAATTTGAATCTTATCTGGTGTCTTTAATGCATTACTTAACCTACTCCTCCTAACCTCTGAACTATCTTTTTTCGACTTTTTAATTTTTTCTTCTAAGTCAAATTTAACCTTTTCACCAAAACCAGATTCTTCAACTTCAATCCAATCAGGAATGGGTTCTACATAAGACCATCCGCCTGCTTGCGTCCTTGGTTTACAAGGTTTTTTATCACTTGTCTTGATTAGTCTTTTAACAGAAAAAGGGTTGGTAATGGATTTGAGGTTTTTAATCGATATTAAATTCACACATGGACTTTCTGGATCGCCTCTATCAAGATAAATATCAGTTTCATTAGGTTGATTTTTTTTAATATGATTGTTGAGTTCCTCTAATTTTGCCGAATCTAATTCGCCTTTATTATTCCAGCCAACAATATCTGCGGTGTATTCAACTAGATTTAAATTTGATGTTGTTGAAATATAAAGTTTAATTGGGTTTGTACTACTAAGTAATTCATCGCGCAGTAGTGTTATAAATCTAGATGTGTATGGTTGTAAATAACAAGTTAAATTGCTATTATTTCTGTATGTTTGTAAGACCTCTTCTAAAACACTTTGAAAAACTCCATTTAAAAATAATGCTTGGCTCATATCATTTAATATATTTTGTCATTAATTTAGCAAGTCATCATGTGCTAAACGATACTCATAAGATTGTTCTTTGGCACATCTATTGATAATAGTTGTAGTTTCAATTGGATCGCCCATCGTCCAATACACCATACCACTCTCATCATAATAAACAATATCCATCTTGTAAAATTTACCAACATAGCCATTTTCTCGTATATGTTCAACCATTTTTACAAATAGAGTTTCATCAACTTGATCTCGAACAATATACTCATGCGGCCAGGTCTCGGCATAAGTCTTAGCAAAAATCCAACTAGATTCTTCAATAAAACTTTTGAGCACCTTTGTAAGGTTCAACTTTCTTTCTTTAGTTCTGACTGTACCTTTTCCCAAACTGGCGATATTGCTTTATAAAATAAATCGAATTCATCTGAAAACCAATCCATGCGAGGCTTCCAATTATCACTATCACGCCAATTAGCCAAACTCTCTGTAATTTCTTCAGGGGTGTCAAACTTAATTCTGGATGCCTTCTTATTGTCTAATCTCTCCCATTGTAGTTCTTTACCAAACTTAGATTCAATTTCATCTTTATGTAAAAACATAGTGTCAATAATTTTCTTATCAGAATCTTGATTAAAATAAAGTTCAACCCTGTTTGCATGCCTACCTAGTACAAATCTGAATACAGCATGACCCTTCCAAAAACCTATGTTGTAGTATGGTTTAGCAGAAATAGCGTCTAAATAATGAAGATCATTTTCTTCCAGATGTCGCTTCAACCCACTCCAGAATTTAACTAGTAGCACCTCTGATTCACCAATTGCTTTACTCTTACTGTTGCTTTCCTTTTTCTTTTCACTAATGCTTACCATCAGTTCTTTAGTTTCAGGAACTGGGATAATTTGTTCTATTTGCAAGAATAACTGCTCATCCATTGAATATGGCGTTGCCCTAAAGCACTGTACTTGTATGTCATGATCTAACAACCAAAGTACAGTTGAAGTCACTTCTTTTCTATAATGGTTAGCGACAAATACAATGCGTTGATCCTTAGTATTTAAGAATAATTCACTTTCATCTTCTATTTGTAAAAAATCCATAATTGAAGTCCTAGCGTCTTCACCATTTTCATTTGCATCAAGGTAATCTTGGTAAATCTTAATAATTTGCTTTGTTATGAGTGTTGAACAATAAGATGTGTACTTTAAGGCTTGCCAAACAACATCACGACCAGAATCGTCTAACTTGTTTTCTATAATTACTAAATTACCATCTTTATCCAACGCGAGCAAATCCAGTCTTTCATTTGTATCATCAAAGCCAGAAAATTCCTTTTGAATAATAAGCAACTCTTCATTTAATGATTCAGGGTTCTTGGCAATCCATTCCTGCAAATGATCGCGCTCCCTAAAAGACAAATCGCCAAATAATCGCTCTTCTAGTTTTTCAATGCTATTTGTTGTTGTATTAATCTTATACATTCAATATCATGTTAATTTACTAATAGAATCATTGTATCTCAAAACTCTCCCCAAAATAATTTTTCCCCTACGGTGTGTGGGGTTAACCTTTAGCATCCCTATTTACACCAACTTAACTTCTTACCTCCACTGTACTCGTAAGCCAGCTTATTATCAAGTAGCTCTTCCTCCAAACTAACACCATCAACAATCACATTAGCAACCACTCTAAAATACTTGCCTCTCTGTAGATTAGTCAACTTAATCTCTTTAGCATTAGCTAGTTTACTCCTTACAAAGTCTCTCGCCTTAAGGGCTAGATTCTTCTCATACTGGCACTTTCCTCGTATCTCTGGAGTATCTACTCCATTCACTCTAATAGGGATGTTCTTGCCTACGATAGGCGGTAGTGAGTCTATGTTTACTCTGAAGGTGTCACCATCATAAACACTGATTACTTTTGATACTGTAACTGTACCGTATTGAGATTTAGCTTGCACAGCGAAAGATATAGAGAGTAGTAGAAATATTTTAATAATCATCTTCTATCCAATTAGGTTGATTATCGTATCTAGGAAATTTATGCTTACACCCATACTCATAATTACTACATCCATAAAAAACATACCTACTTCTAGATCCTCCAGTTGATACTCCAGACTTTTTTCGAAGTATATTACCAACTTTGCAAATTGGGCATTTAATATTTGAAACTTGTTCTTCCGATTCTATTTCTGTAATAAATTTCGATTCATTATAGCTGTCAGTAATAAAATATAGCATTTCCTTAGCGCGTGTCATAGCGACATAAAACAATCGCCTTTCCTCGCCATTTTCAAATTGGTCTGCATTACTTAATAATAAATTTAATGCTGGATCATCTGCCACCTGATTAGGGAAGCCGTGTTTTCCAGAATTGCAATTAATAATAATTACAATATCTGCTTCAAGGCCTTTAGCGCTATGTATCGATTGAAAATTTGCCTGAATTCTTTTAACACTCCCATCTTCTATTTGAGTTTTATATGACACATTATTTTCTTTATCAATTGAAAGTAAATTGTCTTCGTTCTTAATCCTCGACTCTAAATCAAAGTTATGCCTGGCTAGAATGGTAACATTTTTATCCTTGATATCATCATATAAGCTAATGAGTTCATTAAAAATATCAATCAAAACATTTGTGTCATCATTTTTAGAATACTTGATTTGATAATTGGTTCTCATGCTACTGTCAGCACTACGCAGCTCTTTCTTTGCTTGATTAGGGTTCTGCTGAATAAATTGACTAGATAGGTCAATTAGAGGATTATGAAAACGATATGTTGTTTCAATTTTCGATTGTTCAGTAACGCCAAAATACTTACTAAAATCTTTAAATAAAGCGATATCACTACCTGTAAATCGATAGATTGATTGCCAATCATCGCCAACACAAAATAGCCTGCAACTTGGGTTTGCTTTCTTTATTTCCTTTACCAGGTTATATCTACCAATTGAAATATCTTGAAACTCATCAATGATCACATAACTTATTTTCTTCTTATATTTACGACTTGAGATATACTTGGTTGCTTTATTAATCATGTCACTAAAGTCAATAATCTTTTCCTTAACTAAGTGTGCTTCATATCCATCGTATATAGGCTTAATGATATCTAGAAACAGTTGACTTCTTTTTCTAAGAAAACTATCCTCTATTTTTTCTGCCTTATGCTTAATTTCGGCTATTGAATATTGGTTAGATTTCATTAGTGTTATGAATGTGCAAAAAAGTTTTATTAGGCTATTTTCTTCATTATTTTTATCTCTATAAAAGTTATTAATAATCTGCCATATCTCTTCTGGTGTTTGTGGGTTTAATCTTATTCCAGCATCTGTTAAGCGTTGCTTTAGTGTGTCATAAAAAACTTCATCATTCTTCCACATCTCATGACTATAGGTTTTAATTAATATGGTTGAGTTGGCCTTATGTAGGTCTATTTTTTTATTCATCTCATCAACATATCGTTTGGTTGCCTGCTTGTGAGTCTCTCCATCATTGGCAAAAAATAGAGGGACTTGTTCATTTTCATCAATACCAAAATGTTCTAAATAAATTATTTGGTCATCTTGAATCAACGAGAAATCGGGCATATATCTAAATGATAGCGGGGGCTTGTACTCTGCTTCGTATTTATACTCAACACCATTAAATAATAAAAAATTTGCAATCTTGCACTCTTCAATACTTTTCACCACCTCCCTATTAAACGATTCTCTTCCAGTTTTATTAGTATATGAAAACTGCTTAAATGTCTTAAAGTTTTGGTCTCTAAGGTATTGGTAATAATCACCTTTAGTTTTAAAATTAAACTGTGATTTTGGTTGTTGTAGATATTCGACAACAAAATTATTAACATTTTTAATATACTTCTGATCCTTTAACAATGTTTTAAAAAGTCTTGTCAATAAAAACTTAAATGCTGTGAAGTTTTCGTCATCACCAAATGTTTTTGGAAATTTCCCTTCAACCTCTTCTAAGACATTCATGCCAAAAGCATGGAATGTTTTTACTTTTACTTTGTCTTTTTTCAATCTTTTTTTCAGGCTATTTGCCGATCTTCGAGTAAAAGATATTAGTAACACCTCTTCAGGCTTAACCTTGTACTTATCGAGTATGTAATGAACCTTGCTTACAATAGTGGTGGTTTTTCCTGAACCAGCACCAGCAATAATTAAATTATTATCTTCATCAGTAACTACCGCTTTTCTTTGTTGCTCATCAAGCTCAACAAAGTTTTTGCCATCTTCAACCTTATTGAAAAAATCCCTATATATTTTTAACTCACTACTTACAAACGAAACGTTAAACCTTTTACGCAGATCAGAGATATTCTTGTTGTTCGAGATAAATTGTTTAATAACTTCAATATCAGAATCAGTAAGTCCAATTCTTCCATAAGACTGGCCATGCATCTCGTCTAATAACTTCCTGTGCTGACTTAGCCAGTAGTTCTCTTGATAGTTAGAGAAATATCCCGTGTCATTGCTTAAGTAATTTGCAAGCATTGAGTTTGCTCGTTTAATACGTGTAACTCGCTTCTTCCAGAGTGCTAATAGTCTTCGTCTCTCTGAATCGTCTACTGGAGGTGGGGGAGGTGGAGGTGGTTTTTTGTTTGATGAGAGCCACTCTACCGATAAAATCGCAACAAATATAAACATTCCAAATAAAACATAGCCAACAAAGCTACCCCAGGTCGATGATGAAGCGGAACTTTTATCACCTGAGTCTGAATTAAAAAATGGTATTTTTATGCGTTTTTTGTACCTATTTAACGCTACTCTTGTCTTTGATATTAAGCCCTCTATATCACTAAATACAGATCTCCTAAACTTATGATTTATTAGTATCTTATGGGATTGGTAATCAAGTTTAAGCTGTTCTTTAAAATCAATAATTCTATTGAAAACATCCCGCCCTTCCGTTTTAGTTATATTTGAATTATTTAATTTTCTATTAAGACTAATTAGAAGTTTTTCGAGTTCATCTACTTCAACCTGGTATTTGTTATTAAGGTCACTGACAATTTTGGAAAACGATCCATAGTGCTCTTTAGATCTATCTTTCTCCAGAAAGTAATCCTTGTGGTCATTGAACAATTTAGACGCTTTTAGATAATCACCAGAATTAACTAGCTTTTTGAGTTTGTCGCCCTTCTGATTGTAGAATTTCCACCACACAAATTCTGATTCATCTGACTTTTTTATCTCTTTAGAAAATTTAATTCTTTCATTGCACAATGAAAATGCATCTTGCGAACTAAAGATGTTGCATGAATAATCAGAAAATACAATACTTGGAACAAGCAAGCAAACAAACAATAAAAATTTAGAATGTGGCATCACCAACCTCATCTGCTTCCCAGGTTCGCAATTGTGTCTTATACGCCCCAATATGAAAATCATTTAAGAACTGCCTTCTTTTTTGCTCACTTGACCCAGTATGGCTAATTAATGTCTCTCTTAACGGAAGATGACTAGATATTAAATATTCATTCCTTCTATGTAGTCTTGCCAATAATCTAGTAGTAGGAATACTATCAAATTTTCCTCCAACACCTCTGTTACAACTCTTACAAGAAAGCACGAGATTCCATATACCATCAACCCCCTTAAACTCATGACCATGCTTCTTCAAGGCGTGAGGGAAAAAATGATCAACATCTGGAAGGTTATCTTTGTTAGCATCATCAATATAAATATCTGAAAAACAATAAAAACACTTACCCTTTTGATATCCATTTAAAGCAGGTCGACTACTTGTCACTGCCTTTCTTCTGTTAGAGTCATTAACAAAAAAATATTCAGTACTAGGATCGTGTTCTACACTTAACAAACTCCTAGAAATATTTTGATTCCATGCTGTTTCTACTAAATTCCATCGTGACTCTACTTCTGCTGGGAGGTTAATCGATTGCCCTCCATCAAGCAACTCACTATATTCGTCTGTAATCCTTATACCGTCATTAGTCTTTCTTTCGTCTATAAAAAACCTCTTCGGAATATTGTCATTGCCAACAACATGAAAGGCATCTATAACATTAACAAACCCTCTCCTCTCTACTTCTTCAACAAGTTCATTATGTGTAATGTTTCCAGTGTTGTAACTTCTACAGGAATTCAATAATTTACTGTTCTTTGATGAGCCTTGCTTATCTGAAACCTTAAGATGTTCAGTAATGTTTCTAGCAAATACTGGAGCAAGATCACCTAATTTAACTAACTGTCCAGATTGAGGTTTTAATTCCAGAAGTGATTTTGCCAATGCAAATTTATAACTAGCACTATTTCTACCAAGCAATATTATGCCTCTCCAGTAGTCCTCTAGTGTTGGTTCTTTTGTTATGAAGGAGGCAGACATTGATCTAGTAGTTGCCCTTGCCAGGAATAAGATGCCTTACACCCCCTCTAGGGTTAGCAACATCTCCAGATCGTCTTGGTATTAAGTGAATATGGCAATGAAATACAGTTTGTCCTGCACTTTCACCAGCATTCATACCAATATTAAAACCATTAACTGAACTATCAGAATTTATAATTTCATCTTTAAGAGATCGTATTAGATTGTCACAAGCAAGCAACTCTTCTTGGGTTAATCCAAAGTAATCTTCAACATGTCGTTTTGGAATAATTAGTATGTGTAATTCAGTTACAGGAAACCCATCACGAACAGCATAGGCTAGATCGTTTTCAGCGACGATTCTTTCGTTAGATATCTCACAAAACAAGCAACTCATATTTATTGATTGCTCTCAATAATGTTTAGATAGTTTTTTGCACTTGGATTCCCTTGATCTGATGCTTTCTTAAACCATGTTTTAGCCTTATCTAAATTCTTGTCAACGCCATATCCATTAAAGTACCTATAACCCAAATCTTCTTGTGCATGATGATTTCCATTATTTGCAGATTTCTTGAGCCAATTAATTATATTACTATCATCTTCACTTATATCTCTACCAGTATTATTTAGAAAGAATTCTAAAGCAACGATAGATTTATAGTTCCCTTGTTTTGCTGCTTGACGATACCAGAAAATAGTCTTTTCATTATCTTGTAAGATTTCATCACCCTTACCATATCCATACATCTTGCCTAGATTATACTGTGCCGTAGAATGTCCTTGATTTGCCGCTTTAAGATACCAATATTCAGCTGTCTTATTATTCTTGGAAACTCCTCTACCTGTAGCATACATATTACCCAAGTAGTATTGGGCCGTAGAATGCCCTTGATCTGCTGCTTTTTTATACCAAGAAGCCGCACTTTCATAATCATTATTATCTTGAGTTACAATATGTAATGTTTCAAACATAGTGCCCAAAATATACTGGGACTCAATATGCCCTTGATTTGCTGCCTTTTCATACCAGTTTCCAGCCTTTAGGTTGTTTTTAGGAACTCCACTACCCGTGTAGTACAAATGAGCCAAATAATACTGTGATTCAATATGTCCTTTCTCAGCACCCACTTTAAAGTAACCAAAAGACTTCTTGTATCCTTTCTCATTGTCTTCTTTAAAGTGTTTAAGCCCAATATCATATTGTTGCTCAACACTCAACTCTGAATGCATCTGTTCAGAATCATCCTTGTTAACTGGCGCTTTATTTTCGAGTGGCTTCTGAATTTTATGTTCATTGGGTGTTATAGTACTACAGCCTGAATTGTCTAAACCCCAAGGAGTCTTGGTATTACAAAAGACAGTGCCTTCCATTGTTATGTTATTTAAATTAGCGCCTGTAAAGTCTGTTCCAGTCAAGTTTGCATTTGAAAAGTTTGCACCTTCAAGATTTGCATAAGACAAGTCTGCGCCTTCCATATTTGCATCCTTAAAATTTACATAGTGCATATCTGATTTTCTTAAATTTGCCCCCCTGAGATCTGCCTTTTCCATATTTGCTAAATTTGAAAACACTACACTCCCATCCCAGTCAGTCGATAAATTTGCACCTTCTACACCCTCAAGGTTTGCGCCTCTAAGGTTTGAATTGTAGAAATTTGCCCCTATTAAATTTGCATTGGATAGATTCGCATTCTCTAAATTTGCCCTCTTAAGATTTACACGCCATAACTCTGCCCCTCTAAGATTTGCTTTTTTCAGATTAGAATTTTCCATATTTACGATTACAGGTGAAGAACTTTTGGAGTGAATGTTTGACAAGTCTGCGCCTTCCATATTTGCACCCTTAAGATTTGCACTGTGTAGGAATGCCTCTTTCAAATTTGCCATTTCTAAATTTGCCCCCTCAAGATTTACAAACTCAAGATGCGCCCCCTCAAGGTTTGCTTTTCTAAGGTCTGCATATGACATATTCGAATTCTCTAAATCTACCCCTTTAAAATTTGCACATGATAAATCTTTGCCTGTAAGATCTAGACCCTTAAGGCTGCCACTCGTGCTTTCAGGTTTTTCATATTTGCACTCTGTTTTTTTATTGACGCTCTGGATGTCATCAAAAGATTTTGCAACAACTTCTTTTATTTCAGTTTTGACTTCAGCAACTTCTTTTGTTTTAGTTGCAACTTCTTTTATTTCAGTTTTGACTTCAGCAACTTCTTTTGTTTTAGTTTTAGGGTCATCAGGTGTTATAAGGTCATAAGCAATTACTACCAAAATTATGGCAATTAATAGTTTCCATCTTTTTTTCAGAAAGTTCTCTATCGCGTCCCATATGCGCTCATCCCTTGCTTGCCTGATTCTTTGCTTCTCTTCATTTTTCTTTTGTACTGCAGCCCATTCTTTTTCTTTAATCTCTTGTTGCCTTTTTCTTGCTTTTTCTATTACTTCCATTTCTTTAGCCAATTTTTTCTTTCTTTCCGTTTCTATTTTCTCTTCGGCTATCCTTTCATCTTCTTCCATTTTCTCCCTAGCAATTCGCTCTTCTTCGGCTATTCTATCGACCTCCTCCTGACGAAGAATAGCAACCCTCTTCTCAATATAGTCATATTTTGCTTTCTTTTCATCTCCCTTAAAGATTGCTAAACACTTAGCCCAGAGTGCCTCATCTAAGTCTTTGCCTTCAACCTCTTTAGTGGCTGTCAAATATAACTCCTCATCACCTATTGTATTTTCCATATCACTATCTTGTTTAATTATTTTAGTTTTAAAAGGTTTTGATACAATCTCTGATGCATTGTCAGACTTAGACATATTTTGGGTGTTACCTATCTTTTCAACATTAGCATTTGTTTTATTCTTCATTTGGCGCTCCTTAAAACTGCCAAATAACACTCCAATAATAAATGCAATACCACCATAACCAAAAACGCCCACTCCTAACCAGACCATAAATGTGTTTATATTCGGATGAATCACAAAACTTTGGAACATAACGATAGTTACAAAAAGCACAGCCCATGCAAACCATACTCTGCCATACTCAACAGGCTTCACTGGTTTCCTATTAAGGCTTATTATTTTGTATAGAGTTGCCGCAACACCGAATGACACAACAACTGCAATTAAAGCGCTTCCTGCTACACCACTCACTCACTACTCCTGTTGTTTATTAGATTCAAGAATATAACAGGCATAAAGCCTCATTCCTTTTCCAACAAAATGTGAACACCTATATAGATTTGAATTTGTTTGCACTGTGGTAATTAGCCTCCAATTATCCTGGCCTGCAGATGATATATTGATAATCTTTGCGTCATTCTTATCCATTACTTCATACAAGCCATCCTTCACTTTTCTCCATTCAGAATTTACTGCCATTGACAGCAATAAACCAACTATTAAGACGGTATGTTTCATAAATAATCATTGTATCTCAAAACAACCCAAGAAATAATTTTTCTCTCCGCTGTGGGGGGTTAACCTTATGTATAGAGAGAAGGTTGGCGTTTGGGGGGGTGGGGTAGCTTCAATAGATAGTGTTTGATTACGCGCCCTGTACGAGCCTGGTATTTTTCAATAGGCGAAAAAAAAGGACCCAATCTCTTGAATCCCTTTAATAGTATGGTGGGGCGTGAGCGATTTGAACGCTCGACCAGCGGATTAAAAGTCCGGTGCTCTACCAACTGAGCTAACGC
>Ga0209054_1001887_pt1 | contig 11074 bp, 11 predicted proteins | sample SaaInlV_DNA_200m_FD_184689 | JGI IMG/M metagenome (GOLD analysis project Ga0209054, IMG submission 184689) | Marine microbial communities from expanding oxygen minimum zones in the Saanich Inlet - SI075_LV_DNA_200m (SPAdes) (version 2) | ecosystem: Environmental > Aquatic > Marine > Unclassified... | reverse complement strand
TAAACTTAAGATTCTATGCCTATCATATTACAAACAATATTTTATTAAATTCTGAAAACAATTTTTATTTGATATTATCTACTATGAAAATACGCATAAAGAATCAAACGATGTAAATCATAAATAACAATATTGATTTTATAAAAATGATGTTTAAATATTAATATTATTTTCTTGCAATATCTCCGTAGTAGCACGATTATTTGAAGCTAAGAAATATTTGTTGTACGCATTTTTTGACAATTTTGAAATTTGATCAGGATTAATAAGCCATTTGTCTACATAGGTACATAATTCGTTATAGCTTGACACTCTTTCTACAAGACCATATCTACTAAATTCTGTTAATTTTCTTTCAGAACTATCAGACTTAATGTTTGATTCTATATACTCAACACATGGTACACCCATTGCTATCATGTCTATTACTACACCAGTATTAAAACTAATAGCCAACCTCTTGCCCTTACCCAATGCAAATACATGCATATTAGAATAAATCCAAGTTATTCCATAATTATCTAAACCAAATACATCTTCATACACGTTTTCTTTTTTGTTTGTAAATACTCTTTCATGTATTTCATTTGGATGTGCTTTTATGACTACCTTCATTCCTAACCTATCAATAAATATTTTTTTAATATTTTTAACAGATTCTACCTTCTCATCAAATAATAGATGAGCGTCTGATACTTGCCTTGACAAGATTACAATAGTATCATCATTTTCAAAATATTTTGGCAAGTTACAACTTAATCTCTGCACTGTTTTAATCCATTCTTGACTATGCCTTGGAATACCAACTATTCGCACATCAGACTTATTTATTTTATACTTTAGAAAATAATGTTCGCTTTGAAATTTTGCATACACATAGGTTCTAATGTTGCTCTTATTATTGATATTAACTAGTTTAGGTAATTGATCCTCATAAATTAGCATGCTTAGTGCATGTGGTAATGAATATTTTCGATTGTTTTTAAACAGTTGCAATATATCGAATACTTTAGAATTATTTTCGACATGGATATCATAAAGGAGTGCATCCATATGGGTAATACTGTTTTTAAGCATGTCATGCTTTAACCTAAATTCTTTTTTATAAATATAATTTTGTAATAATTTTAATGGCCACATTAAAATATAATAAAAAAAACTATTATTCATTAAAGATTTGAATATATTATAGACTCGCAATGCAACACGGTTTTTCTTATACCAATCCATACTTTCAAATACTGATATATTACTAACCCATATATCATCATAAGCATGAATTAAACATGTATCAAATAAATTATTAGATATATTTATTATTGCGTTATCTTTATTAAAGGATTTAAGTATATTTGGATCAGGCACTATTAACGTAAAATTTATGTAATTTGCCATGTTATTTATCTCGTTTATAGTTGGCATCCAATTATCTAACATACCCAAATGAGGGAAACATAAAACAAATAATCTAGGTTTTCTATTCATTTATACTATTTTTTCAAAAAAAATTAAGGTCTGACACCTGATAAATATTTAGATTTGTACAACTTTAAAGACCTATCAAATCAGGATATTCTTCAAATAAATTTATTAAAGCTTTGCTGGCAATATCAGACTCCAGGCTTACTGATCTAAGTATATATTTATATTTAGGAATGTCTATTGATAAGTCTATTTGTGCATTAACAAATGAATTTTTAGCGCAATTAAAATCTTCAACGGTTGGATAATGATTAATAATATTGTATATTGATTTTTTTGTTTCAACATAATTTGAAACATAATGTACAGTTGGAAGGTGATTAATTACTTGATGTTTTCCAAATGATAAAACTGGCTTTGAAAAATGAATAGCTTCTTGCCCAACAGTCCCTGTGATTGTAGCAACTATGTCCGACTTATTAATCCAATCCCAACTATGAACTTCTGGATGCGAAAGCAGTACATTTGGCATTTGTATAAACTGTTTATAGTACCAGTTTGATCTAATACCATAACTATTTACCTGCTCTTTTACAACTAAAATATAATCCGCTGGAAGTGATTTTGATATCCAAATAATTGCCTCCATAGAATTACTAAATTCTGGAGAAAAATATTGCAAAGCAATCTCTGGCTCAAGATGTAGCGTAAAAAAAACAACCTTATATTCATCAAGATTTTCTGGCTTTACTGACCTTGATAAAACATAGTTATAATTAGATACTCTACGAAATAACGAGGGAACCCATCCTAAATAATAGTAAGAATCTTTTTTTTGTTTTCCTCTAACCCAATTTTTAGTATCATTTATAAAAATTTTAAATGATTTCTTTAAGGCATTTGCGTACGTATATTTAGCTGCTTTATTTATCAAATCCGATTTATTATCAATTTGATAATCAATTGAATTTAACTCACTATTTTCAAGATATTCTCTGATTTTATCAATATATTTATCACTAGTAATATAGTTATTATCACTCCAAAACATTCTATCACCATACTTAACAGGGACAAACGATAAAGACTTTGATCCTAATTTTGTAGTAATCATAGAAATAATTTTATTAGGCCATAATTGAATAACAAACTTAACACTTTTAAGTATTTCTTCGTATTTTTGGATATTTCCAACAATCTCTACAAGCTTTCTCTTATGTTGCCATGATGCTCTTATAACGCCTGGCACCTTATCTGCATTTGTTAAATACCCCCTCCCAAGTGCGCGATCATCTGCGAGAATAGTGGAGATATTTATTCCATATTGTTTTTCTATTCTTTTTGCTTTTTTAATTACATTTGATTCATTTACATCAGTATAAATTTCAGAAACAACAATATCACTGTTACGGTTTGGAAGTAATTTTTTCACCAACTTTATTACATTTACATCTCTCGCTACTATTACAGTCCTAAGCCCATACTCCTTTTCAAGCAAATCAGCTAACGCAATTAAAAAGCCTTTATGCTCACTATCAATAAAAATAAATACTTTTTTCATAAATTTAAAAAAATAATCCGATGTCGTGATAAATTTAATTTTTATGTTAACTTACACAACTAACAAAAAACAAAAAATTGAAATTTGAATACTTCTAAATATTCACCAAACAGTGCGGCCGCCTTCAACAGGAATAATAGACCCATTCAAATAACTTGAGGCGTCACTAAGCATCCACACCAGTGTGCCTTGATACTCATCAGATGTTGCCATTCTATTCATTGGCACCCTTGAAGAAACTTCACGCAAGAAATTATCTTCTTGACCATTGGCAACACCTCCTGGACACATTGCATTACAGCGAACATTTTTTTCAGGCCAATAGGTTGCAAGATAACGAGTTAGTCCAATTATTCCAGTTTTGACCACTGAATAGGTAATAGGCTTAACCAGTTGTTGCTCTTCAGATAGCCCTGGTCTTTTGTAAAGTCTTTGATCTGGGGCTATAATGCCCAAATCAGATGATATATTAACTATTGAACCTCCTTTTTGATTTTGTGAAATCTTATACCCGTAGTATTTTGCACAAAGAAAGGCTCCAGTTAACCCTACTGCAATATCTTGATTCCACATGTCCAAAGAAAAGTTCTCAAGTCTTGAAAAGTTTTTCTCTGAGCTACTCTCCATTTTTGGATTATTAGCAGCATTATTGACTAATCCATCTATTTTCCCATATAGTTCAATTACTAAATTAGAATTTAACTCTACTTGTTTTTCATTAGTAATATCTACCTCAAAACCTTTTGCCTTAACACCATATTTTTTTGTCAACTTATCTGCAAGAATGTCAACAGAGTTTTGAGATAAGTCTAACAAAATCGGGTGTCCTCCATATGCTGCAACTGCATGAGCATACTTCTCACCCAATAAGCCTGCAGCCCCTGTAATAACAATAACTTTACCATCTAGATTAAAAATATTATCCAACCTACTCATAGTACTATAACACCTTAACTGTTTGACCACCATCAACAACTAGGGTACTTCCAGTTATAAATGAGGCTCTTTTTGAACACATAAATACTACTGCATCTGCAATCTCATCAGGAGTCCCAAAACGGTTCATTGGCACAGTTTCTTTAATTAATTTCTTAACAAGTTTTGGATTAGATTTGCTTTTTTTATCCCACGGATTGTCAGTAAATTTTATATTTCCAGGTGCCACAACATTAACACGCACATTATTAGCTACTTTTCTTGCTATATTTTTTGCAAAAGCATTAACTGCAGTTTTAGCGGTTGAATAATCAACAGGTGCGCCAAATGCTTCTAATGCTGTAATTGAAGATATAAACAATAAATTTCCATTAGACTTTTCTAACATGGGAAGAAATATTCTAGATGTATATAATGCAGACTCAAAATTACTACTCCATGTTTGTACCCACCTTTCATCTGATGGAATAGCATCTGAAACACTAACACCACATCCTACATTTGCAACAACTATATCCAATAAGCCCCATCTACTAGAGATAAAACTATTAAGGTAATACAAAGAGTTATTATCAGAACAATCACAAGTGGTCGAAATAACCCTATTTTCACCATATTTCCTTCTTAATTCTGCCTCTAATTCATCTAATTGACTTTTTTTTCTTGAAGTAATAACTACATCTGCCCCTTCTTCAAGGAAACTATAGGCAATTGACTTCCCTATACCTTGAGAAGAGCCAGTTATAAGAACTTTTTTTCCTAATAAGCCCAAATCCATTTTATATTCCTTTTGAGGTCCAGCCTCCATCTACAACTAAATCTATACCTGTAACATATGAAGAGGCGCCAGATGCTAAAAATACTGCAGCTCCAGAAATATCTTTAACATCTCCCCAACGTTTTATCATCATTCTATCAACTCTCTCTCTGTTAAGTTTCTTATCATTAAAACTACTCTTTGTCATATCAGTCAAAATGTACCCTGGTACAATATTATTTACCCTTATACCTCTAGAAGAAAAATCTTCAGCAAGTGCTTTAGTCAACATTCTAACTCCGCCTTTACTGGCGACATAACTTGGATTTGATGGAAACCCTAACATTGACCCAATACTTGTTATGTTTATAATAGATCCGCCATTTTTCATAAAATTTGATGCTAATTCACAACATTGGTAGACAGAGGTTAAATTAACATTTAATGTTTTATTAAACACATCAAACTTATCACTAGAGTCATCAGATTTTAATGTAATGCCTGCCGCATTAACCAAAATATCAATCCCTCCATATAGCTCATTAACATATTTACATACTTTATTAAATTGTACTGTGTCAGATATATCACACTGCATATAATAGTCTTTCAACTCTTTTTTAATTGTATTTTTACTCCTTGATACACATACAATATTTGCACCTGATTTTAAAAGGGAAAAGGCAATCTCAGCACCAATACCTTTTGACCCTCCAGTTATTAATGCAACCTTTCCATTCAAGGAAAATAGTTTTTCTACATATGAACTCATAGACAATTCAGCTTAAATCCTTTCATAATTACTGAAGATAATTTAATATCTTCATAATTATCTATTTGGAACATCTTGTACCTGTCCATAATAAATAGTGACACTTTCCCTCCCAGCCTATTGTTTGTTTGTTTTAATAAATACGGCTTAAAAATATAAAAAGAACCATTCTCTAAATATTTTTTACCTATTTGTTGTCTAAGTTTTCTATTTTTATAATCATAATTGATTGATTTTGGATTTTTTTTCTCAAATTTCTCCCACATAAAAAAATCCTCCACTTCAGCAACAGATAATAATGAATCAGAGTCATCACTTACAATTTGCTCTATAGCATCATCAAAATCTTTTGCTCTGCGCAATGGAGATGTTACTTGTGGTGCAACTATGTAGTCAATATTATCATATTTAATTTTACTTTCAATATGATTAATAGCATGCATCCATGCTGATTCTGACGGCTCATTATCACCCGATATCTTATCTGGTCTCTTAATTATATTTGCCCCAAATTTTTTAGAAATATCAAGTATCTCATCACTATCTGAACTAACCCATACATTAGAAACTTGCTTTGAAGCTAAACATTGAATTATGGTCCATGCTATCAGTGGCTTTCCACAAAAATCAATAATATTTTTTTTAGGTATCCCTTTAGACCCACCGCGAGCTAAAATGACAGCATCAACTCTCACAACCTTAATAAATACGGCCTGACCCACTCAAGCTGTTGATTAAAAATTTCAACACCTGATTCATCACGATATGCTTGCATAATAAACGGCCCACAATAATCAAATTCTTTTAATTTATTAAAGAATTTGTCAAAATTTACATCCCCCTCACCGAGTAGCACAGATTTTCCAGCTTTAATACGGTCTTTAATATGAATATCAGTAATTCGCGTACCATAAGCATCTAATTCATCAATTGGATTGTAACCCAGTGCAGCACTATTGCCTATATCATAGTTTACAGTTACTCTTTCAGAATTAAAACGATCAATCAACTCTACAAAAGATTGTGGCGCTAGGTCAGTTTCAAGAGAGAGGTTAATATTTAATTTTTCTGCAATTTTCACTACTGGTGATAACTGCTCTACAAAACGATCTACCGCCAACTGATTATTCAAGCTAGATTGATCTACACAAGGAATAATAACATCCGTAACACCAATTTCTGCTGAATTTTTAAGCAGTTTAATCATTGTCTTTTGACTTTGTTTAGACACCTCTACATCTTCAGAATGAATCGGCGCCTCCATAAAATAATCGGCACAGATAGTCCTAACCCCAACACCCGTTTGGTTGATTACTTCATTAATCTCATTAATTCCACCCGCTTTTAAAAGTGGGTTATCTTCTGCATCGTTAAAGTCTAGAATAAACTCGATACAGTCAAGACCAATTTTTTTCGCAATTACAAATTCATCTTGCCAGTAGCCAATTGGGTGTGCCTGATATCTTCCCTGATATTTTGGAACAAGTCTGCCTTGCATTACACCAATTTTGTTTTTCATAACTCTACTAATTTATTTCCAAAAAAGATGTTGTCGAAGACTCTTTGCGACAAGTTTTTCTTCTTCAATAGCTTTCTTTACGCCATCACCCATGGCTTTTTCAATTTTACGTACTGCACCAACTAATTGACGTAGTCCTGTTTGCTCAATTGATGCCGACTGATCAGATCCATACATTGACCGATCTAAAGTTATATGTCTCTCAAGTGATGTAATACCTTGTGCAGCTGCAGCATAAGAGACGGCCAAACCAACTTCATGGCCACTGTAACCAACATCACACTTAAATTTATCTCTAAGAGTATTAATCATATTAAGATTAGCATTTTCATCCTTCATCGGATAAGTTGAAACTGTATGCATCAATTCAAATGAGCAACCTACTTGATTAAAAATATCAACTGCTTTTTGTATATCATCGTAAACTGTCATACCTGTTGAAATAAAAGTGTGCTTACCTTCTTTTGCCACCATTCTAAGTAAATCTTCATATATTATCATTGCTGACGCAATCTTATTGTATTTACAATCAAATTGTTGTAAAAAAAGTTGACTGTTCAAATCCCAAGCAGAGGCAAACCATTCAATATTTTTTTCTTTGCAATACCGATCTATTTCTTTATATTGCTCTTTATTAAACTCAAGTCCAGATTTTTGTTCGAACTGTGTTACCCCCCATGGACTTTCCCTTGAAGAGTCTAAAAATTCTTGAGTGTACACTTGATCAATGTCACGCTTTTGGAATTTAACAGCATTACACCCAGAATTAACAGCAGCATCAATCAACTCTTTACAAATAGACATATCACCATTATGATTTATACCAATTTCAGCAATTATAAAAATTGATTTTTTCATTATTTCATTCCTTATATAGTATTTTAATAAAGTCTAAATTAAACACACTTTCAAGCAATTCACGCACAACTCCATTACCACCTTTTGTATTTAATACAAACGTGGCAATTGACCTAATTTCTTCATGGCTATCAGACGGACAAGCGGTATAGCCACATAACTGCATTGTATGAAAATCATTTATATCGTTTCCAACATATAAAATATTTTCTAACTTAAATTGTTCCTTATCTGCAAGTAGTCTTATACTTTTAACCTTGTTGTGAGATCCTTGTATTACTGGTATTTTTAACTTATTAGCCCTAGCAGTTACAACAGAATTTTTTTCTGTAGAAAGAATATATGATGGCACCTTAAGTTTACGCAAAACATCAAATGCTAATCCATCAGCCCTACTACAACTTACAGACTCTACACCTTCTTGATTCACGTAAACCAAATTATTTGTTAATACACCATCAAAGTCAAATACAATAGCATCAATATCTTCAAAATTAATTCTCAAACTAGTCATTACTATTGTTATTAGTTTTTCGTTACAAATTGTTTCTGTTTATATTTTTCCAACAACTTAATTTGTTTCACAATTCTTGTTGATGCACCAACTGTGCCGTACAAATTTGACGCCTCGTACCTACCATGGTTGATTTGACATTTAACTGCATCAACTATTTTATCTTTGTTTTCAACTACTCTTATAACTGCTTTCGTTCTTTCTCTTCCGTCTTGCCTCGTGCCCACAAGGACCACTGGTGTTCCTAAAAATGATGCATCTCTAATGAAACTTGATGAGTTACCAATTGCACAAACCGCATTATCTAGCAATGGTATATATTCTTCTGGTTCAAAATTTTTATATGCATGCAATTGGGTGGAATTATTATACTCCCTAAACCGCCTAATTGCCTGTGAAACCCCGTCAGATCCAGCATCAATATTAGGCCAAATCAGAAGCGTTTGCATATTAAGCTCTTTAATTGCGGACAAAACCTCTTCCATCTGTTTCTCAGAGCTAGAATACTCAGTCGTAACAGGATGAAAAAGAACAAGAAGATATTCTTTTGCAAAATTTAATTCTGGACCAACACCTTCGTTAAGTATAGTAGGCGATGGATATTTACGTATTTTTGACACTACATCAACACTTGGGCATCCATAACTGAATACTGTTTCTTTTCGCTCTCCCATTTGTACAATATTCTTTCGTGCTTGTTTTGTAGATGGAAAATGGTAATGCGCTAATTTTGTAATTGCATGTCTTGCTGATTCATCAATCGATCCAGTAATCTCTCCACCTTGTACGTGAATCAGGCAATAATTTTGATAAACTGCCGCAATTGCAGCGCCCAATGCCTCACTCCTATCTCCAATTAATAATACGAAATCTGGAGACTGCCTTTGAAATGCATTAGATAACTCAATAACTGCAAGTCCAATTGATTTTGCCATTGTACTTGGAACCGAACCTTCCAATTCAATGTAGATTTCTTCAGTGACATTAAAACCGTCTTTTTTTACCAGATCAACTGCCTTACCGAACCTATCAAGTAACATCGTACCTGTGCATATCAAATTCAATTCTATACCTGAATCATCACGCATTACCTCTAAGACCGGCTTAAGTCGCCCATAATTTGCTCTATCAACTAGAACTGCAGTTATTTTTATAGGTTTCATACTATGCCTTTAATTAACAAAACCACGCTGTATTAGAAATTCAGCCCATTTTATATCAATAGGTTCATCAATATTTACAATGTGGCGTTCAATCAGATAAGCTCTAGTTTTATCTGTAATAATATCCTTATTATTTAGCAAGCACTCTTTGATTATAGCGTAACAAATACCATTCCTTGCATAAAGAGTTTCTAGTTGCTGACGAGCCGTAATATCTTTTCCTCTCTGCTCATAATGTTGTAGTTTACTATTTTGCATAATCAGTGCTTTTGCCGGATGACATTTGGTATCTAACGGACTTACACAGACTACTGAGTCTGCATTATTTTCAACTAACTCTCTGCAGACACCTTCAATATCTGAAGCTATCCTAAATGGAGATGTTGGCTCAATAATAAGCAATATGTCAAATTCTGTATCGAATACTTTTTCCGACTCTTGAAGAGCGTGCACCATTGTATCAATTGCCGTTGCATTATCGCTACTCAATAAATCTGGACGTAAAAATGGAACCTGTAAACCATACTTTTTACCTTCATCTGCGTATCTATTTGAATCAGTAGACAGTACTTTTGCATCAAGCCAGTCCAACTCATTTAAACATTCTGCTGCTCTAGCAATCAATGAGAGACCCCCAAGAATCTTCATGTTCTTGTCTGGCACACCTTTACTGCCACTCCTAGCAGGGACAACAGCTAACACTCTTTTACCTAAATACATTTAATGAATTTTATACAAGAAAAGTTACATTGAAAATAGATAATAGATTAGCCTTTATGTGCCCAAACTATGTAACTCATAGGAAATGCTTTATCTGGTTTTACTAAATTTTTTCTAAATTTCTGATCCATCTCTTGCAAATATGGAAAATGTTCATTATAAAACCATTCCATTTTCTCTTTTCTAAGTTGCTCAGGTAAGTATTCAAATGCATTCTGCCAAACATACGCTATAACATCAAATACACCTGTGCCCAATTCATAACTATCAAACTTTAGCCCGTGTTTTTCGAACATAACTCTCATTCCTTCATGTGTATACCTAACATAATCATCTGGCATATGGTGAAGTTCACGAACTAGCCCTTCAAAAATTAAGCATTTTCCGCCTTTATTAAGCACTCTAGCAAATTCCTGAAACATTTTATCTTGTTTTTTTTCATGGTGAACAACGTTTGGCACAATAACATAATCCATCGATCCGGACCCTATATCCACCAAATTGCTTATTCCATTAATAAAATCTGGCCTCCATTTAACACACATGTCATCTTCTAACCATGACTCTTGAGCCCCCCATCTATCATCTTGATCATCAATTACGCAATCAATAGACACAACTTTTTGTTTATGGAAAATAGGTGAGAACAATGTCCACCCACCATAAAAATAAGCTCTTTCTAAAATTAAAACTGTCTTATCTGAGGGTATTGTTTTTGCTAAATTTCCTAATGACTCAAATAAAATTTTAAACTGTGGCCACTTTGTTTCGATTTGATAAAATTTTTCTTTTAGAAAATCCACATGACTCAATACACAATCATTATCCAATTCATTCCTATTACTAAGATTG
>Ga0209054_1001868_pt1 | contig 11146 bp, 8 predicted proteins | sample SaaInlV_DNA_200m_FD_184689 | JGI IMG/M metagenome (GOLD analysis project Ga0209054, IMG submission 184689) | Marine microbial communities from expanding oxygen minimum zones in the Saanich Inlet - SI075_LV_DNA_200m (SPAdes) (version 2) | ecosystem: Environmental > Aquatic > Marine > Unclassified ... | reverse complement strand
TGTATACTAAATTATCCTGATTATAATTTGGAATTTTCAAGATTGAAAAAACTTGAAGAAAATGAAAAAAAATGAGAAGTAAATAAATGAAATTTAGAATCATACAAATATTTATGGAAAGAGAAAACTAAATATAAGGAATGTGAAAATTGTACTTATAACAAGTACTGTTTATGATTTTATAAAAATTGGGTAGAACATGTTTGAGAGAACTATGTTAAAGGTAAAATTAATACTTTTTTAGCTAAAAAAAGATGAAACTCTTTATAATTTCAGATGATACTAGAGTAACTCAGGAAACTTTATTTTTGAATACTATATCAAAATTTAATAATTTAGATATAGTATATTGTGCTTTAGCAAAGAGAAATGATATTGATCGGGGAAAATATAAAAATATAGAATTATTGGATAAAAACACTATAGTAAAAAGGCTAATGCTTGAAAAATGAACTAATATAGTTTTTTTCAATTACTATTGAAATTTAAATAATTTTAATTTTGAATGATATAAATTAAATATATTTTGACATTATGCTTTTTATAAGAAAAGAATTAATTTTATTTGATTAAAAGAAATTAATTTTTTTAATTTTTATAGAACAAAAATTTCTAGGGAAAAGATAGTATATTTATTTAATAAAGTAAAAATAAATTATATATCTGACATAAACTATCCATCTTCGATTAATTATAAGACAAGTAGAGGGAGAATATATGATTTTAATTATGATATACTTATTCCTTTGTGAGCATTAATAGATTTTGATATTTTATATAAAGTAGTAAAAAATTTCAAGAAACTAAATTTTCATGTATTGCCTATTAATCACCCACATTTTGATAGTGATATTTTAGTAAAAAAAGAATTATATAAGTTTTTGCTTTTAATTAAATGATTCAAAAATGTTTCTTTCTGAAATTTAACTAATTATAATGAGTATTCCAAAAAAATAATTAGTTCAAAATTAATATTATTACCTATAAAAGAGCATGAACATGACTTAACTAGAATATCAGATTCTTTAGCATTAGGAAAAATTTGTATTACTAATAAGCAAGGTTGTAATAATCATATTGAGTGACTACATTTTTTTGAATGATATAGTGATTTAGAAGAAATCATAAATAACTTATTAATAAATAAAACTTATATAGATAAGGATTATTATAATAATATTATTGAAATTTATGATAAAAATCATAGTATAGAAAAGTTAACTTTGGATTTATATAAATTTTTGATAAATGAAGAATAAGAAAAACTTACTAGATAAAGAAAAAACCACTAAACAAAATAGAATATGGGTAAGAATTTCCTCTGCTTGTAATAATAAATGTAATTTTTGTTTAGATAGCGATGCCCAAAACTGAACACTTGTAGATGAACAAATAGTTAAAAATAAAATAAAAGAGTGATTTAAAGAATGATATGAAAATAGAGTAATAATTTCTTGATGAGAAGCCTCTATAAATCCTAAATTTCCAGAATATATAAGATATGCAAAAGAGTTAGGTTATGATAGAGTACAAACAGTTACTAATGGTAATATGTTTGCTGTAGGCTCATTTTGCGATAAGGTTATATCAGCATGATTAGAGGAAATTACTTTTTCATTTCACGGACATAATCCTACTTTACATGATTACCTAGTAGTAACGCCATGAGCTTTTAAAAAATCCTTAAAAGGACTGATATATATCAAAAAGAACTATCCTGATATAATTATAAATATTGATATAGTAGTTAATAAGATAAATATTAAATATTTACCGGATATAGTTAAATTTTTTATGAAATTATGAGTTTATGAATATGATATACTACAAATTATACCGTTTTGAAGATGATTTTCAGAAAATAAGAATAAATTATTTTATAATATTCAGGATAATATAGAACCTTTACATAAAACTTGGGAGTTATCAAAAGTAGATTGAATGTACATGTGGACAAATCGTTTTCCAGTAGAAGCATTTGAGGGATATGAGGATTTAATTCAAGACCCTAGAAAGATTAAATCAGAGGTTATGTGAGAAGGATATAATGGATTTGAAAAATTTATTAAAAGTAATTGAATTAATAAAACTGATTGTTTCTGAGAAGCTTGTGATGTATGTTTTCAAAAACAATATTGTCATGATTTTATAGATAATACTAAGAATGAGAAACTAGATTATAATTCTGATTATAAAGTTATAGGGTGAGAAGAGTTTCCAAGTATAGTTTATGAAAAGTACTGAGAAAACAGTAATGCTTTTAATGAGTATTTAAAGTGAATTAACAAAAAGTTAATAAATATTCCTAAATGTCTTTGATGAGAATGAATATATCAAACTTATAATGATATAAAAGAAGAAAATACACTTGAAGATTATACTTATAAGTATATTAAAGACTTATATAGAAAGAAGTCATTGAGGTGTAAAGAATGTAAATATGATAATAAATGTAAATGAATTCATATAAACTTTATTAGAAGTTATTGATTTAGTATTATGAATCCGATAAAATAAAAAAAGACTAATAAATTTTATTAGTCTTTTTTTATTTCCAGAATTCATGAATAATGCTCAGATAACCTTCACATGGAGTCCAGCATCAGGGGCATTTTTTATCTTTAATATTTTGTTTAATATTATCATATTTTCAACTATTTATTTCTTTTTCTATATTACTGTTATTTATATTAATTAGTACTTTATTCCAATTTATACAAGGATATATATATCAATCCCAGTTAATGAATAGAGAACTTTGAATAGCATAGCAGTTATAGTGATGTTTCAAATATCATTTTAAAAATTTCTTATTAAAGAAACCTCTTGTTTTTCTAATTGTTTTATCATTTATTACTATATTTGGTATTATTATATCATCCTTATTATAAAAATCAGAATTTTGTATTGTAGATATAATTATATTTTTCTGTTTCACTTTAGTCTCTAATATGTGTTGATTTTCTTTATTTAAAAGGAATTCTTGATTAACTTCTAGGTTTGGATATTTAGATCTTAATTTTAGTAATTTATTATATGTATTCATAGCATTTTCGTAACTTAATTTATTTCATCTAAGTTTATTATGAATTTTTTCTCATCAATCAATACTTATATTGATTATAAAAATTTTATTGTTGAGTTGTTTTAATATATGTTCAGTGGTAATTAGGATTTTTTTAGTAAAAAATCAATTTGTAGTGAGTGAAAAGATATTAAGATTAGGGCAAGATTTAATTGAATCTATAATTTTTTCACTTATATCATTTATTAAGAAGAGTTCTCAACCTGTAAAGCTTAATATTTTAATATGTTTAGCGTAATTGTTGAAGAATTTTTTAAGTAAAGAATTTTTTATTATTTCCTTATTTGTATTTTGCCAAATATTACAAAAGTTACATCTTAGGTTACAATTATTATTTATTTTTATAGTTATTTTATAGGGGAAGGTATTTCTTTTTAACCATAATTTAATATTAAATATTATTAAAAATATTAGAAATTGAATTTTGTTATAAAAGTTATAAAATGTTCTTATTATTACTTGAGTATTCATCTTTATGTTTAGTAAAAAATATATATTTATTTTGCTTTTAAATATATTTTTAGTTGTATTTATTAATATCATAGCTTATTTATTTAATTATCAAATTAATTTAAATATTTTTATATATATGCTTGCATTTTTTGTTATTATTTGATTCATGTTAATAATAATAGAATTATGATTTTATATTTTTAATGAAATAAAAAAGAAAAATAATTATTTATTATTCTTTTTGTATTTACTATTATTATTTTTTATATTTAAATTGTATTTTTTTTGAGATTATTTTTATTTTAGATATGAAAATTATCAAAATTTTAATAGTTATTTTTTAGTAAGTTTCAACTCAGCATTATTAAATCTTTTATCAGATTTTAGAAATTTTAATTGAATAGTTTTAGTAAATTTATTTAAGGATTTACTTGCTAAGGAATGAATTACACAGTATTATTTGTATTCTTTTTTTCAATTTATAAGTGCCATATATCTATATAGAATTTTTAATTTATTTTCTAAAGATAGAATATTAACAATATTATTAATATTTTTATATTTTGGTATAGAAATGTTTTTTATAATTTCTCAAGCTATAACTTATATAAATATTCTTTTACCGGCATTTATAATATTTATATTTTATTTATTTAATTTAGAAAAAAATAAAAACTTTTTATGATATTTATTTTATATTTTTTCATATTTATTTTTAATAACATCAAGACCGGATTTTTTCTTTTTAGCATTAGTTATAGAAGTATTAAATGCATATTTAAAGAATAAAAAAATAATAAGTTTATGACAGAATATATTTTTTTACATATTTTTAATTCCATATTATTTCATAATAAATAATTACTTACTTACTCATATATCTTCAGATCAAGCATTACTATGAAAAACTTATGATACAAATAATTTTTGGCATATAGCTTATGATAAAATATTTTGAGAAGAAATTATTAATAAATTTGTTCAAAATATACAGATTATATCATATGATTATATGTTTTTATTTTTTTTATTAATTGTAATAGTTTGAAATATTTTTTTATTTATAGTTAAAAAACAGAAATTTATTTTTAATATTTTATTTTTATTTTTATATTCTATATTTTTATTCTTTATAGTTATTTTTATACATGATGAATGATTTATTAATAGTTTTTTTAAATATCTTTCCATCATATATTTAATTATATTTATATTATTTTGATTATTAATACTAAAAGTATCTGAAGTCTATAAAGATAAAAATGTAAATATATTTTTAAATATATTTTTATTAATTTCTATAATATTTAATTATAGTATTACGTTAGGGAATTATAATAAATTGAGTTATTATATAGAGAGTTGAAATTTATATTTATCAGAGGCGTGATATTATTCGTTATGAGAAGAGACAAAATGAGTATATGAATTTATCTATGATAGATTAATAGTTGAAAATATTTTATATCATAAACTTTATTTAGATGATAAGTTTAATAAAGAATGTAAAAGTATAGTTATTTGAAATTTTGCACATAACTATAATTATATGTCTATAGAGTATAATATATGAATGATTTGAAATAAATATGATATTGAATCATTAATAAATCTTGAATGTTTAAATATTTTTGTCATAAATGAATTTAAAGTAGAAAATAAAAGTTATATAACGAATAATCCAGATAATTATTTTGATAAGTTAAATAATTATTTTAATATAACTGGTTTTTATGATAGGCATATTACAAATGACTTATGGCTAAATTTATATATATTAAAAAGTAAAGATGCTAAATAATATAACTATTATAATTCCAATATTTAATGAAGAAAAAAATATAGTACTTCTAATTAAGTCTATTTTAAATATATATAAATGAGTACAAATAAAAGTTATAGATGACTTTTCTGATGATAAATCTGTATCAAGTGTAGAAAAACTACTAAAATCAGGGGAGAATAATACAAAAATAGTAATAAAAAACAAAAAAATAGATAATAAATGATTAACATATTCTATCATAAAAGGAATAAATTTAGTCGAAACAAAGTATTTTATAGTTATGGACTGAGATTTTCAACACCCAGTGAAAAATATACAAAACTTTATAAACTTATTTAAGTGATGAAAAAACATAGTTATTTGAGAAAGAGAAAAAATTATATTTAAAGAAAAAAAATATAGAATTTTAGTCTCTAAATTATGAAATTTTTTTATAAATATGAGACTTTATAAACAATGATTCAGGTTAAGCGATCCATTAAGTTGATTTTTTTGATGAGAAACTATTTTTTTTCAGAAGATTATAAAAGATAATAAAAGAAATTTTCTTTGATGAGGTTATAAATTTCTATTTGAGTTTTTAAAAAAAACTAACAAAAATATATGTAATTTATGAACTTTTAATTTTAATTTTTGAAAAAGAAAATTTTGAAATTCAAAAATTACTGTTATTGTATATTTAAATTTTATAAAATGATTATTTAGATAAAAAATGGCAAATATATGATACATACAAGTAAATAGATATTGCAATAATGCTTGTCATTTTTGTAGTAATCCTAGTAATTGAAATAACATCAGTTATGAAAGATGAATAGAATTAATTGATGATTTTATAACTAGAAAATATAGATGAATAATCTTCACATGATGAGAGCCTACTTTATCACCTGATCTTGCAAAATGGATAGAATATTCTAATAAAAAATGAATCGAGAATAGAATGATTTCAAATGGGATGATGTGTGCAAATCCAGATTTTATAAAAAAATTATCTGATTCAGGATTAGAATTAATTCATTTTTCTGTATATTCATATAATCATAAAATTCATGATTTTTTAACAGATACACCTTGAAGTTGGAAAAAACTGATGTTGAGTATTACAAATGCATTAAATAATGGTATAAGAGTACAAATAAATACAGTTATTAATCATTACAATGAAAAACATTTAGATAAAACGGTCAAATTTTTAGTAAAAACTTTCCCAGAAATTAGGCATTTTGTTTGGAATAATTTGGATCCTTTAATGATGAGAAAAACAGACACAGCATGGTCAACAATGCCAAATTTTGATAATTTTAAGGATTCATTAAAAGAAGCTGCCGTATTTTTGGAATCAACATGAAGAACTTTTAGAGTAGAAAGGGTCCCATTATGTTATATGGAATGATTTGAGTGGGCATCAACAGAAACAAGAAAAATTGTTAAAGAAGAAGAAAGAATAGTATATTTTTTGGATAATAGAGAAATGGTATTTCAGGATTGAGAACACTGGATACATGATAAGCTTGAAGCATGTAAAAAATGTGATTTAAATAGTATATGTTCATGAATTTATGAAAGAGAAGCTTATTTTAAATCAGTTAATGTTTATCCTAGAAAATTGAGTTTAGATGAAAAGAAAAATATTATAAAGCAAATCAAAAACTAGTTTATAAAAATATTTTTTACAATATAAATTATAAAATCTATCAAATATATAATAATTTTGTTTCATAACAAATATGTAATAAGGAATCATATAAATATGTACAATCAAAACGAAATAGCTTTCGTCATTTTTATTGTATTATTTTTATTATATCAAGATGTTTTAACTTTATTATGATAATTATTTACCTCTTTGTAGACATATTTGATTTGTGTTATAGACTCTTTATCTAGAGGATTATTAATATTTTTTAAATATTTAATTGGATTTTTATATAACAATCATTTTTTATTTGAATTTTCATAAAAAATATTTTGTTTTCAAAAAAGTTCTACTAAATATTTTTTATCTATTATATCTCAAATATTTAAATAGTTTATATCTAAGTTATATGACTGATATATTCAAAATGTTATTTTATAACTATAAAACAACATTTTGAATATTAAATATAATATTATATATAAAGTAAATATTTTATATAGATGATTTATGATTTCAGCGGGATTAATAAAGAATTCTATAATTAAAAAACTAGTAAGTAAAAAAAATAGAATTATTAAGAATATATTTAAAGTAAGAGTAGTATCTATGTTATATTTACTAGAAAAATAGCTAGTAAGTTTATTTATTCCTTTTTTTATTAGATATAGTAATCATAAAAAGAAGAGAATTAATGAAAAAAGTAAATAAATATTATATTTTTGAATTAATATTCAAATTAATTCAAACCTACTAGTGTCTCAGGTGAATATTTCATTGAATAGGTATATTCTAAGTAATCTAATACTTACAAAAAGTATTAAAAAAGTAACTATCCATTTTAAAATTATAAAAAATGTATTTCATCATTGTTTATAATTTTTCCATTTTTCATGCAGATCTAGTTTTATATTTCATATTAAACTTTTTGCATATCATTTTATAATTATACATTTTCAAAAATAAAACCATATAAAATATAGAATTAAATAAGTAATAACTAGTAGAATAATATTTCAAATAAAAGGTATTATTCAAATATATGGCACTAAAAGGCTTAATATAAGTAAATATTTAGCATTTCAAGCTGCCCAAATTCAGAATATATATAATATAAATGATATAGTAAATGTAATTATTATTTGTCATAAAAAAAACAAATAATTAATTTCCGGGAAGCTAAAAAAGAGGTAAATATAATAAAAAGGGATTAGTACCAATAGATATAATAAATATTTATTAGGTATTTTTTTATACTTTAAATCTGAAACTAATATTTTATAGTTTGAATAAAAAAAAGGTACTGATAAAAGAGCTAAAATATATTGCATTTAAAATTCTAAATATATAATTAAAATAAGTATATTTTAAATGTAAACTTATGCAAAATATAAAATATTATGTTTTATGAATCAAAAATTCACCATTATTAAAAGAATATTTAGAAAAATATTCTCATTTATTATTGGAAAGGATAGATTATATAAAAAATAAAACTACTATATTAAATGAATTAAATTTGTTAATTAGTAGCAAAAATTCAAAAGAATTTATACTAAATGCTGATATATCATCTATAATTAATTATTTACATATAGAAAAAAGTAATGATAACGATGATACTTTAGAAAAAGAAGCTATTTTTAAAAAAGAGATAGAAATATTTTTGAGTGAATGAATAGATAGCATAAATCTAACTATGAATAAATGACAAATAATATCTTCAACTAATATTAGACTTACAACAAATGACGATAATCCATATAATAAATTAGAAGCACATCCTGATCATCTAAAAGGGTGAGCTATATCATGAAATTGGTGAAAAAAAACAGAAGAAGAATGGTTAGATGTATATAATAAAACATTCATATTATTAAAAAAACTAGATGAATGAATATATGATGAATTAAATCAGATTATTACTAAAATAATCCCACTTTGAACCGCTAGTCAAATTCATAATTCAGCATCATACAAAGAGTGTGTAGGACATTTATATATGTGATTTACGCTTGACTCAGATAATCCTGAAATAAATAATTTAGAAGCAATCATTCATGAATCATCTCATAATAAATTGAATTTAATTATGCAATTTGATCCTGTGGTTTTAAATGAAAGAGAAGAAAAATATTATTCAGCGATTAGACCTGATGCAAGACCTATTATATGAGTTTTCCTATGATATCATGCATTTGCACCTACCATGTATATTGTTATGAAGGCATATAATGATTGACATCTTTGAGATGATATTAGATGGCTAGAAAAAATAGTTCTTTATTATATAAAGACAAAATTCTTACAAAAGGTTATTAAAAAATACGCAAAACTAACTGAATTATGACTAGAAATATCAGCTGAAATTGATTATGTGATTACAAAAATGGATAAATTATTTGCTGAAATAAATCCTTCAAAAGAGCTTATAATAAGAGCAAAACAAAAACAAACAGAACATTTTAGAGAGGTAAATCACAATTATCCTCATTTAGAGTACTAGATATTTGCAAAAAATCATTAAATATGAGAAAATAATAGAGAATTAACTTATATCTCTATTATTTTTTTATGAGAAAATTATTATTATTCACTGCACTATTCTTTTTTTGAATGAGTAGTAGTTATGCAGGAACTAACTTAACAACAATTTATGGATGAGGTAATGCTGCCTGAACAGATTGTTGAGCATGAAAGGTGCCTCTTGATTCAGATACATATAAAGCCTGAACATCATATACTTGTGTCACTCATAAATATTATGCAAGCTACTATAGTAAAACAACCTCTATAGGTTCGCATGTTAACTGTAATTGAGAAGATAGGGTCGTATGAGTAAGTTGAACAAATATTACATGTCAAAGATATGATGATATTAACCCAGTATGTTGAACATGGACTGAAGAAGCTGGTTGGTGAACAGATAGAGATATGGTATTAATTAATTCAACAGATGCAGCTTCAGGTATAAATGATGCTTGATGAACTTGTACAGTATTTACAGAGTGATGAACTTGTACTGAAATCATTTCTGACAATGTATGAAATATGGTAAGCTGTACATCACCTGTTGCTACTAGAGTTGATACAACAAACCCAGTATGTTGAACATGGACTGAAGAAGCTGGTTGGTGAACAGATAGAGATATGGTATTAATTAATTCAACAGATGCTGGTTCAGGTATAAATGATGCTTGATGAACTTGTACAGTATTTACAGAGTGATGAACTTGTACTGAAAGTATTTCTGATAATCTATGACATACTACAGTTTGTACATCGCCTGGGGCTACTAGAGTTGATAGAACCCCCCCAGTATGTTGAACATGGACTGAAGAAGCTGGTTGGTGAACAGATAGAGATATGGTATTAATTAATTCAACAGATGCTGGTTCAGGTATAAATGATGCTTGATGAACTTGTACAGTATTTACAGAGTGATGAACTTGTACTGAAGGTATTTCAGATAATGTATGATATACTACAACTTGTACATCACCTGTCGCTACTAGAGTTGATACAACACCTCCTACTGATACAGATATTATGGACTTAGTTACTTCTCTTATACCTCCTAGCCCATTAGATGATTCAATTTTATCAGCTACTACTAGAAATTTTTCTTTTTCCGTAGATAATAATTGAGGTTCACCTATAACTTCTATAAAGGCATTTTTTGAAGATTCGTGAACAGTTAATAGTTTTAACTGAATTGAAAATGTTATAAATTCATGAACATGGTCTAATTCTGAAAATATTGAAAACGTAGATGCCAATAGGCTAGCTGATTGATCAAGGGAATATACTTTAAGAGTAACTCAAATTTGTGATACTGTAAATCCTTGCGCTTGAGATTTATTAGATACAACTACTTTAAAAGATTTTACATATAATGTGTATGCTAATTGAAACTTAGCATCTTGAACAAAAGAAATAAATCCAGTAGACTGGAATAACATTCATAATATCAATAACGATAATGTAGCGGATGGTACTATAGACCGTTTACAAATAGTATTAAATGATGAATACTGAAATGCAATAGTTCCTGCATCATGAATAACTAGGACAATAGATTTTAATTTTGATGTTACAAATACACTTAATTATGACCAGTTGAATGATAATTGAGATGCAGTTGATTTAAGTATACCATCTGATTCCTTAAATTATACAGATA
>Ga0209054_1001848_pt1 | contig 11260 bp, 13 predicted proteins | sample SaaInlV_DNA_200m_FD_184689 | JGI IMG/M metagenome (GOLD analysis project Ga0209054, IMG submission 184689) | Marine microbial communities from expanding oxygen minimum zones in the Saanich Inlet - SI075_LV_DNA_200m (SPAdes) (version 2) | ecosystem: Environmental > Aquatic > Marine > Unclassified... | reverse complement strand
ATGCAAATTGAGATCGATCAAAAGCAATACAAGATTGATGAAGCGCAGAAGAGAATTGATGAATTAGCACAGCAAGAAAGTGAGCTAAATGTGCGTGTTGGCGCAATAGCACGGCACAACAAGGCGATAGCAGAGGTTAAGTCTGGTATTGAAAAGGCGTTTGTTCCTATTCACGGTCTGTATGAAGATAATGACTTTGATGTACCGGATGACATAAGGGCAAAATGGCTCAAGGTATCGGATGCTGTTAATAGCATGGCCGATACTATTTTTGATTTATGTAAAAAAATGGATACGCCAACAGTAAAAATAGTAAACGATTAGATGAAATAAATCAATGATTGGCCAAAGGGCATAACTAGCCTGATAACTCTAAGTATCGTAGTGATATATGTATCACATACGGTCTTATTGATAACTATGCCTAAACGAAAATTGAGGTAAAAAATGCAAGAAATTTACAACCCGCACGAATACGCTGACCTATTCCCATTAATTACAGGTGATGAATTTGTCGAGCTAAAGAGCAACATAAAAGAGCGCGGTTTATTGAATCCAGTTATTACGCTTAACGGTAAGATATTGGATGGTAGAAATAGATTTAGAGCCTGCAAAGAGATTGGTGTTGAGGTAAAAACAGTTGAATACGATGGGGATAACGCTTTAGCTGACGTATTGAGTTGGAACTTACAGCGCAGGCACTTGAATGCCTCACAAAAAGCCTGTTTAGCAGTGGAGTTATTGCCTATTTATGAGACAGAGGCAAAGCAAAGGCAAGTTGAAGCTGTAAAGGCTGGTAATGTTAACAGGCATAATGAATCGCCAGTTAAGGCAAAATTGCCTGAACTGGCAGAACTGGCAGAACAAGAGTCTGCTAAACCTAAAGAAAAGCAATCCAGAGAAACAGCCGCAGTCGTAACTGGAGCAAGTGCGCGTTATGTATCTGAGGTTAAAAGAATCCAGCAAGAGAAGCCTGACGCATTTGAGCTAATAAAATCTGGCACTAAAACAATTCAGGATATTAAGAAAGAAGAGAAGTCAGAAAAGCTTGAGGTTAAAAAGCAAGAACTAATCAAAGAAACAGCTAATGACATAAAAGAAAATAAGCCTGTAATTCATCATACGGATTATGGAAACTTATTCCACATGTTAGATAAACATAGCATGGATTTATTAATAACTGACCCACCGTATTCAACTGATATTGATGATATTGAGGGCTTTGTTGATGATTGGTTGTTTGATGCTTTAGATAAGGTGAAAGAAACAGGTAGGGCTTATATTTGTATTGGTGCTTACCCTAAAGAGCTTCAGGCGTACTTAAATAAGCTATCAGAGCAAACAAGATTTATAGTTGATAACCCGCTTATTTGGACATACAGAAACACACTAGGGATTACTCCAAAAAATAAATACAACCTAAATTATCAGGTAGTTTTGCATTTATACACTACAGAAACTCCTGAGCTTGATACTTCTATTACTAATGAAATGTTTAGTGTTCATGATATTAATGCGCCAGATGGAAGGCAAGGCGATAGATACCATACATGGCAGAAGCCTGACGAGTTAGCTATGAGGCTAATTAGGCATGGCAGTAAAGTAGGAGATAGCGTATTTGACCCATTTACTTGTACCGGAACATTTCCTATTGCTGCTGCAAAGCTTGATAGAGAGTCTGTAGGTTGCGATATATCAGAAGAAAATTTATTGATAGCTGAGAAAAGGGGTTGCGATGTCCGGTTTTCTTAAAGACTTTAAGGATGCTAATGCTGATTTTTCAGGATTCAAAAAAGAGCTTTTAAGTTATATGGGTGGTGATCTTGTAAATATAGAAACAAATGACTCACAGCTTGCAAATATGTTCGATCAATATTCTGGAATTGATGCGTTTCAGGTAGTTGATAAGCAGCTAAGAGGTGTGGCAATTAGAGTGCAGTGGGGGAATGCATGGAACACTTTTACTATTAGATATAAAAGGGCTAGTGGCGCTAAAACAGAGTATCAAAAGCGTTCAGAAGCAATACTAAATAATAAGGGGTATTTATATCCTTACTTAACTATTCAGGCGTATTTAGATAAGCGAGGCTAAGCTGGCGAAATACTTAGTTGCTGCGTTATTAAGACGGAAGATTTATATAAGTATTTATTTTCAAATATGCCGAGTTTAAAAACCAGAAAGTGTCCAGAAGGTAATGAATTTTTATATGTTGATTTTGATGAATTAAAGAAGCATACAAAAAACATTATTACCTTTGGAAGCTACTACTCAATAGCACAAGCAGCATAAATGAAAAAACCCTGCACTCTTCGAAAAGTAAATAGGGCTTTTAAACCAACTAAGCCGAGAGAATACCAACAGTCATTTATAGACGATATTACAAAAGCTGTCATGTCAGGCTATAAACGAATCGTAGCGTGTGCGAGTACGGGAGCTGGTAAGAGTATCGTATTAGCTATCATTGCTCAACGCGCATTAAACAAGAATAAGCGAGTGATTATCATACTGCCAAGGCGCTCTTTAGTGATTCAGCTATCAGAGACGTTTACAAATTTCGGCATAACGCAAGGCATTGTGATGGCTGGCGAGCCTGAGTATCGGTCTGCTAGATGTCAGATTGTTTCAGTCGATACTTATATGGAACGTTTAGCATCAGGTCGTATGCAGATTATTCAAGCTGATAGCGTTGAGTCATTTAATGGCGCGTATTCTGCAATCATTTATCCGTAGTGGAGCAATTGCTGCTGCTAATTGTGGTGTAAAAGAATGAGTTTGGGTGTATGATAAAAGTTGTCTTAGACAATAAATATAAGGGGTTTGATACTATATTAGGCGCATTAAACGGGAATACTGCTATTGCCTCTAGTTTGGATAATTACAGCGTGACTTCTTACTCATACAAGGTTGTATTTACATCACTTACGACTATGTATATGGAGCAATTATCGTGCAGACCTTTATATACAGGTAATACATGTTATTGGCCTAACGGAACTATAATAAATGCATCTAAAATATTCTAAATAATCTCAAACGTCATGTAATGGTTTGCAGAAGAGGATACCACCCCAAAAGATCAAGACCACTATTTACAGACCCTTATTTCTTTTCGTTAAGCCGCATTTTTCAACTAAAACCGGCCAGGGTAATTGTCGTTAACCGGTCAGGATAGTTGACGCCAGACAGTGAGCGCATAATTAAATGTATCAGCAGATAATACGTTGCTGGTGCATCTTATGAAAACAAAAGTAGGAATAAAAACATGAGTAATCAAGAAGAAACAAGTGATGCTAGTCCAACTGTAGAGGCTGTCGGTGAATGGCTTGAGGAAAATGTATTGGTTTGCCCCGAGCCAAAAATAATTAACCTGTCTAATTTTAGGCAAACTGAGGGCGGCGGAAAATTTACTTTAACCCTAGACACAATAACGGTCATAAATAACATTGGTTTTAATAACTGGCCTTTAAATTCAAGTCTTGTCGCCATTTACATGCCCATGCATTGCTCACCTATGGGCGCTCCAGCTAGCTATCCAGCAGTTGAAATAACAAATAACACGAAAAAGTTAATTGAATCTACACTACGAAAAGCATGGAAGAATGGCGAAATAAATAGTGGATATACAGCGACAATATTAGTGAATTAAGCCCTGAAGGATGACAATCAACCTGTCATCTCGATAAGTAATAAAATAACCGGCACAATATATTTTGTCGCCGATCTGATAGGGTAATTGTCGCCGAACACCTTTTAAAAAATCATGGTATAACGTAGTGAAACCTGATAAGTAAGCATTAGTAAATAATCTGAAAGTTATCACTAAAAATAAAAACCAATATGAAAATACTACAGAATATATGTTTCGTTTTACTATTTCTCGCAACATTCTCAAGTGCTTATGCTGGGAGTTGTTGGGATGGTGATGTTGCTGATTGTAAGGTGAAGGCAGAACAAGGAGATGCTACAGCACAATATAACTTAGGGGTGATGTATGCCAATGGAGAAGGTGTTATTCAGGATTACAAACAATCAGTCAATTGGTATAGAAAGGCAGCAGAACAAGGGGATGCTGACGCACAATTCAACTTAGGGGTGCTGTATAGCAAGGGACAAGGTGTTATTCAGGATTACAAACAATCAGTCAATTGGTATAGAAAGGCAGCAGAACAAGGAAATGCTTCAGCACAATTCAACTTAGGGGTGCTGTATAGCAAGGGACAAGGTGTTATTCAGGATTACAAACAAGCAGTCAAGTGGTTTAGGTTATCAGCAGAGCAAGGAAATGCTTCAGCACAATACAACTTAGGGGTGATGTATGCTCAAGGGAAAGGTGTTCCTAAAGACTATGTTATGGCACATATGTATTGGAATATTGCGGCAGTGAGTGGGGATGAAGATGCTATAAAATACAGGGGTATTGTTGAAAAGGATATGACTGCTACACAACTAGAAAAGGCACAAGATTTAGCAAGAGATTGGATGAATAAGCATCAGTAAATAATCTGAAAATTATCAAGAACTGAATAAAACTAAAGATATGAAAATACTACACAAGAGATGTTCACTGCTCTCTACATTCTAGCCTTGTCAGCACTTCCAAGATTCCCGGATGGACCAATTGAATACATATTCCCCCCATTAATCTTGCAAACCCATCCTTCATCACCACCGCCACAGGAAGCTAAGAAAACAGCAGTAATGAGAATAGTTGTCTTCCACATATCATTCTATCTACAAACACTCGGGCAATTACTCCCCGTACCACCTGGTCCAGAATAACAAGGACCGCCAGGACCTGAATAACAAGGACCACCGGGACCATCATAAGCAGGACCGCCAGGACCAGAATATCTTGGACCTCCTGGGCCGTCATATGCTTGACCTCCTGGGCCACCATATTCATTACCCCCTGGACCGTCATAACAAGCACCACCAGGACCATCATAAGCAGCACCACCAGGACCATCATAAGCAGGACCGCCAGGACCGTCATAACAAGGGCCACCAGGGCCTGCGTAACCGTGGCAATAACAAGGATCGATGGCCGATGCTGAATTGAACCAGAACACCATTAACAGAACTGAAAGTTTAAGAGTACGTTTCATTGCTTGCCTCGTTAAAAACTAACTGCAACGTTCCAGACACCTATTATATTTTCTTTGGCAACTAGATTGAAGACCCCCATCGGAGACACACTCGGAATACTTTTCTAAGCAACGCTTTTGACAATAACTACTTGAATATACAGTGCCAGAAACGAGTGAAAGTAGAGCAGACATAAGTACAATTTTCTTCATTTTTATTTCTCCACGCCCTGTGGGACATCAAACAATGTTAGACGCAGGACGTAATGAAACGCCTAACTGCTTGTAAATTGAGCAAACTTGCCTTAACTCGCCCTCTACACAGAGTCTAGTTACTAGGTGTCATTATGTCAATGCAACGAAATGGCAAATTATTAGTTAACGTTTAAGAACTCCTAACTCATTCATCACACCACCCATCACGCTTTCCACCATCATAACGCCTTGCTAGTCCATTGCTAACCAGGCTATCAGCAAGGCTCTCACCGTCAATAATCACATTAGCTAGAATTCTGAAGTATTTACCACGCTGGGTATTTTTTAGCTCAATCACCTTACCGGATCGTAATAAAGCAACGGTATGCTGTTTAGCCTGCCTAGCGAGTATTTTCTCAGCTTCACACTTGCCGCGCATTTCAGGCGCATCAACACCAAGCACACGAATAGGAACACCTTTACCGATAATGTCAGGCCAGCCGTTAATTGTTACGCGGAATGTATCGGCATCATAAATGCTTCGGATTTCATCAACCGTAATGCTGCCATATTCAGCAGCGTTAATTGAAAAGCTAAATGTTAAAAGTAGTAAGAATCGTAGAATCATTTTTAGTCCATGTGGGTTGATGGTTAATGATGGAGTTAATTAGGCTTTAGACACATCGATAAACTTAACAAAACTTAATGTCTGTAGCTTTGTTGATATGCTGGTAAATGCTGGCATTAAAACATGGTAATAATCTAACGGTACAAACATTGTACAATCCAACCTTAGACCATACACAGAGTCGTACTCAAGAAGTTACGCAAAAATAGCACACAATTTTATCAACAGCTTTTGTGTGTAACTCCAATGAAGAATCACTTATTCACAAATTGCCCATAGGAATGTCGCAGGGTTATTTATCCATGAGTGGCGTGGTACATATTATCTAAGATCGGTTATCCAGATAATAACGCCTGACTAATAGTAATTATTAAGCCTAGGTTAAGGAGAAATTAGGGATACTTGGCAGGGTACGGGTTAGAAACACTGACATCGTCCCAGTTTGGATAAATCCCCTCCGCTAAAAAGAATGGTACGCCGTATCAGTTTATTAAATCAGCAACAGTTGCGCATGGTGAATTAAATCAGCTTTTAGCGTATCCCTGCTAAATCATAACCCTATGTTGCTTTATATAATAAAACAACATAGCGAACACAGTAAAAACGTTACTCTATTAGAATCTAATGTATTATAGTTGTAAATCAATTAAATATCGATAAATTACAACATAGGATTAAATGACATGGCCACTGTCAACGCAGCAGATCGTGATGAATTTAATATGATTCATAAATCATTACTAAAACACTACTCGAATGATATTTATGCCGACATCTGGAAAATAGGCGCTAACCTAGGTCTGCGCATAGGGGACTTATTAAAAGTTCAGTTTAATGATATGGACTTAGAGAACCGAACCTTATCCATTATCGAGGAGAAAACTAAGAAGTCTAAAGCCATGCGGTTGAATGAAGTTGTGATTAACCTGGTGAGTAAACGGCGGCATCAATGGCCCGATGATATTTATCTGTTTCAGTCACACAGCAACCGCGCAACAAAAGATCAGCCTGTCACATCGGTGAGCGTTGGTCGTGCCTTCAAACAATGCGGTGAGATTCATGAGCTAAAGATCAACACTCATTCCATGCGTAAAACCAGAGGCAAAGTACTGTTTGATGCGGGCGTAGCTGTGGCAAAGATCAGCAAGATACTGAACCATTCCAGCGAAGCGGTCACGCTACGTTATCTCGGTATTAGCCAGGAAGAAGAACAACAAACTTATGATGATTTTGTACTGTAACTGAAATCATTGCAGTGCTTTCTTAAAGAGTAGTAAATAATATAGTATGATATTGTTTCATACTATACGATATCATTTTATATTTAAAATCATGCACGAACTTAGCAATAGCGAGCTTTACGAAGCCATCGAATACGCCCGTAATATTGATGAATCAGCTGGCCAGAACATCCTTAACAATTTTCATCTTGAACAGCCTGCTTTGGCTGAAGCAATCTTCAATATATTTCCTGCCCTGATAGCTGAACAAAACCGGGAAATGTCAAATATGTTTATGGAATTATGCTTTGATACGCTTTGCGTATATCAATATACTTTTGGCAATGCTCCGCCACAAACTGAAGAATGTTTGGAGCGTCAAGTCGCTCTTATGGATGCTGAATTTCAAGCATTGATTCCTGAAAATGAAATGAACCCAAAAATCAGGACAAAACTAAAGAACCGTTTCTCTGATCGTGCTTTTAACGAAAATACTCAGATGGGCTTAATTAAAGTCCTGAATGAGTCGATTGATGAGTATGCTTCTGAAAATATCAGTCGAGTTCCGTTTATAAAGTTTACTCAAACTATGATCTTTGCAGTGGTTCGTTTATTCAGTAACCTTTATAGCGAGGCGGCTAAAAAGTAATACTGTATGAAATGATATAGTATGATATTAAAAATATAGTTATGGATTTCTCTATCCTAAAAGTCGGTGAAAAAAATTGATCATGGCAACGTCTTTGATTACTGAAAAAGGTGGGTTTACCGTGCGTGAATAAGCTGAATTAACGCAATAAATAGTATGATATGATTTCATACCATACGATATAACATGAAATAATATAATATGATCATTTTAATAGGCGGTGAAAAAGGCGGTACCGGAAAAACCACTATCGCCACAAATCTGGCAGCAATGCGAGCCTTAGCTGGACGTGATGTATTACTGGTTGATACAGACCCTCAGGGGTCCGCAAATTATTGGACGCAAAGCAGGGACGAGGAAAATATTACTCCGCGCGTTGCCTGTGTCCAAAAATTTGGTAAAGGATTGCCAAAAGAGGTGCAGGACTTAGCGCACCGATACCAGGATATTATTATTGATGCGGGTGGTCGTGATTCCGTCGAATTAAGATCAGCATTAGTGATTACTGAAAGATTATTCGTGCCTATTCAGCCATCACAGTTCGATATTTGGACACTGAACCAGATGGAGGAACTCGTAGAGACTGCAAAAGCGTTTAACCCCGATTTATTGGCAAAAGTCATTATTAGTCGTTCATCTTCCAACCCTTCAGTTCACGAATCGGACGATACTGGGAAGCTATTAGATGACTTTGATAACCTGGATTTAGCGGATATCACTATCCGGGATCGTATTGCTTATAGAAAAGCGGCAAAAGATGGACTGGCAGTGATCGAGTTAAAACCTAAAGACCCCAAAGCTATTAGAGAAATGGAAGCATTATACGAAGAGGTATTTGGTAATGAGTGAACTCACCAGCAAACTACCAGGTAAAAAAACACCTGATCTGGATGATTTTTTATCCGGCGCCGAAAAAAAGACAACGCCTGAAAAGGTAACGCAAAAACGTAAATCAAAGTATTCCTGGGAAACCCCAAACGTAAGAGCGGATGTCAATAAAGTTTACAATCTAAGATTATCAGAACCTTATTTACTGAAGCTAAAATACATTGCCGAACACACGCCAGATAGTATGCAGCGGTTCTGTATTAATGTTCTTGAGAAAGAGATTGATAAGAAGATTAAAGAGCTAACAAAATAGTATGATACGAAATGATATAATATCATACTATATCATACTACTATTCCTCCCTGTTCTCTCTGTAGCAGGCAGTCTCACTCCGATCCTTAATTCTATACAACCTCAGAAAATTACAATTATCGGTGAAAATCACCGACATTCAGAATCAGTTGATCTATTCCAGGTACTAATAAAAGGTTACCTGAAAAACAATAAGTGCCTCACTATTGCGCTGGAAATTAACAGCCATCAGCAGCCAATAATTAACCAAGTGATACAGGGCAGGGCGGTTGTATCTGATATTGAAATATCATCTATTATTGATCATGTTGCACTACGAAATATGATTGATGACTTGGTAACTCAGAAGAAAAATGGTGCTTGTCTTGAAGTCTTAGCCATCGATGCCGGAGATGATGTCAACATGGAACGTGATGAATGGATGGCCGCAAACCTAGCTAAACAAATTGGTAAAACACCCGTACTGGTTTTGCTGGGTAACTTGCATACCTTGAAAAAGGTTAATTGGGACTTGTCTATGACTACTCATGGTTCGCCTTCTGTTGCTGAAATCCTGAACAACCAGGGCTATCGTGTTGATTCATATCCTCAACGATGGCTAGAGACTAAATGCGCTAGCCCTCAACAATTGCGGTATCGCTTTATTCCGGCTGATACAGCAGAAGCATTGACGCTGTTGAATACATCGATGTTTTCTTTGCTTAATGCCTTTGAGCCTGACTCTGCGATTGGGGTTATTGATGGAGCGGTACTTTGGGAGTGTTCTTGATGGAAAATATCGTGTTCAGTATTTTTTTAGTACCTGCTAATCTACTTCAAAGCATCCTTCAACTTTTTAATCCGATTAGCCGCCTGCTCATAACTTTCCCCTCGCCTGGCCAGCCTCTCAATCTCTTTTTTAGTTACATGCTTTGGCAACTGACTTGGGACATTATTTTCTCTAGGTGGCTCTTTCCTGGTAAACATCACCATATCATCTGTCATTGATATGTTGTATTCAGGTAAATGGTTAGTTTCCGTTATTTGTTTAATGTTGAAACGGAATAACTTCATCTGAGAGGTGATACCTAGTTTTTCCTTTAAGTTCTGAAGGGTAATTTTCCAGGCCATCTGGTTACCACAATGCTTCCGCGCTAACTCATAAAGCCTTCTTTCAGTAGGTTTTCTAAGCCTAAAATAATCCCTGTCTATAGTAAGGACAGCATCACCTAAAATTGAATTATAAAACCAGTCGGACAACTTAACTTCAATCGCAACAGCCTTACCTGTTGCACCTTCCTTAATAATTTCCCAGCTTTCTATTAGACCAAATTCCTTTGTCGTTTCTTTTCCATTTGTAGTGATATTAGTCTGAATCAAAGTTCCGTTTAGCCTCTCCAAACCTTCCTTTAGGAGCTTGTACTGAGTCCCACCAAGGCTTTTATTGGTTGAAACAATATAATCGTAACTGGTAAATCGTACCGTTTGAGAGATAGTTTCACCTGAGTTCTTGGCGTTCATTAGTGAACTAGCCAGGTACAGCAGTATATCTTTATCAAAGATCGTGGCCAGCCCTGTATAACTTGGCTTAATTTTGATGGTTGTGCCGTTACGCTCATAGACAAGCATACGGTGATCTGGTTTTTTTGATAGTGAAAATACCGGATGCTCCATACTCGCAATATCATCCTTAAAGGAATCAAATACATCGCATGTAAAGAAGTCTCTTTGCTTATGCCGGTCAGGAAGTAAAGAATCAGCCATTTTTATTGGTATATCAAAAACCGAGAATGGGTTAATATTACGCTAATATTATTGTTATATCAAAAACTTTATGCCGAAATAATGCAGCTCTCAGAGATGTTGTAAAAGTCTAACCGGTATTGTAAAAGTCTAACCAAACATTGTAAAAGTCTAACTCTATGTTGTAAAAGTCTAACCAATCATTGTAAAAGTCTAACCGTTTTTTTTTCAATGCCCCGCATATAAACGCCTACAGAGCATATTTTCACCGTGTAACATATATTAACTATCTTTTAACTTATCTAACTTAGGTATTTTTTTATTTTTTTAGAACAAAAAACAACATAATTCGATATCAATCGACTCCGACAGTACGTACAGCGCTGGTTGATTTGGCTGCATAGCGGGTTACGGGGAAAGGTCAGTCAACAAGGTGGCTTTACCCGGATATTCGTATACATACTAAAGCAGCTCAATATAACCATAACATCAACCCACTCGAAGAACCTCAGCCTGGATTTTGATTTGCGCTGAAGGTCTTCGGTGCGTGGGTCTTAGTTATGTTTTTGGTTAAACAAAATATATTGCCTAAAAGGTTAGGCTTGTGAAACTAAAATATA
>Ga0209054_1001820_pt1 | contig 11374 bp, 8 predicted proteins | sample SaaInlV_DNA_200m_FD_184689 | JGI IMG/M metagenome (GOLD analysis project Ga0209054, IMG submission 184689) | Marine microbial communities from expanding oxygen minimum zones in the Saanich Inlet - SI075_LV_DNA_200m (SPAdes) (version 2) | ecosystem: Environmental > Aquatic > Marine > Unclassified ... | reverse complement strand
ACATATGCTTCAAAATACAAGATTCGTTCAATATCTCTTAGGGTCATATCAAGCAATAAACCAATACGAGATGGTAAAGATTTTAAAAACCAGATGTGTGCAACTGGACTTGCAAGATCTATGTGTGCCATACGATTACGACGTACTTTTGATAAAGTAACCTCTACACCACATTTTTCACAAATAATACCACGGTGCTTAAGTCTCTTATATTTTCCACATAAGCACTCATAATCTTTAATTGGACCAAATATTTTTGCACAAAACAATCCATCACGCTCAGGCTTAAAAGTTCTATAGTTTATCGTTTCAGGCTTTTTCACCTCTCCATATGATCTTGCTAAAATTAGCTCTGGCGAAGTTAAGCCAAGAGAAACACTAACAAATTCTTGGTGCTTACTGTGACCTTTTAATAAGCTAAGTATATCTTTCAATTTCGTGTCCCCCAGTGACTATTCTGTTTCCAGTTCTATATTTAAACCTAAAGAACGGATCTCTTTAATAAGTACATTGAATGATTCTGGTATTCCAGGCTCCATATGATGATCACCATCAACAATGCTCTTATACATCTTCGTTCTACCCGCAACGTCATCAGATTTAACTGTTAACATTTCTTGTAATGTGTAGGAGGCACCATAAGCTTCTAAAGCCCAGACTTCCATCTCACCAAATCTTTGCCCACCAAATTGAGCTTTACCACCCAATGGTTGTTGCGTTACCAGTGAATAAGAACCTGTAGATCTAGCATGCATCTTATCATCAACTAAGTGATTTAATTTCAATAGATACATTAAGCCAATTGTTATAGGCCTATCAAACGCCACCCCTGTTCTACCGTCATAGAGTGTAGTTTGACCACTTTCAGGTAAATCAGCCATCTTCAACAATGCTTTTATTTCAGATTCTTTAACACCATCGAATACTGGTGTTGCTATTGGAACACCTTTTGTTAAGTTTTTAGATAATTCTGCTAATTCTTTAGAAGAATAAGAACTTAAATCTACTTTCTTTTCAGCATTGCTATCAACGTTATGCTGAAGGTTATATATGCCTTCAAGATAAGTTTTAACATCTTCATCACTAGCATTATTACGTAACATTTTACCCAATTTTAAGCCCAGACCTTTTGCAGCCCAACCTAAATGAGTTTCCAATACCTGGCCAATATTCATACGTGATGGCACACCAAGAGGATTGAGAATAATATCAACCGGCGTTCCATCTTCGGTATATGGCATATCTTCAACAGGAACGATTGTTGAAATAACACCTTTATTACCATGGCGTCCAGCCATCTTATCTCCAGGTTGAACTCTTCTTTTCACCGCAAGGAAAACCTTAACAATTTTCAACACACCGGGAGCTAAGTCATCACCCTGTTTTAACTTGTCATGCTTCTCTTTTAATTTTGCTTGAAATTCTTCTTTTAGAGATTCAAATTGATCCGCAATTGCTTCTAACTCTTCATTACGTTTATCGTCTTTCAGACGAATTTCACACCACTGACCTCGAGATAAAGATTCAATATATTCTTGAGTTATTTTATCTCCAGCTGATAAACCTCGCGGTCCACCACTAGCAATTTGATCGATAACAATATTAGAAGCTCGAGTATACATATCAATTTCTCTGATACGTAACTCATCATTTAAATCTTTCTTAATATTATCTAAAAGTTCATCTTCGATAGATACCGCACGAATATCTTTTTGTACGCCATCTCGTGTAAAGACCTGAACATCAATCACTGTACCATTCATACCTGTAGGAACGCGTAATGACGTATCTTTAACATCAGAGGCTTTCTCTCCAAAGATAGCTCTTAATAGTTTCTCTTCAGGAGTTAGTTGCGCTTCACCTTTAGGTGTAATTTTACCTACTAAAATATCACCAGAATTAACTTCCGCACCTATATGTACAATACCAGCTTCATCAAGTTTACCTAAAGTACCTTCGCTTACATTTGGAATATCAGGTGTTACTTCTTCAGCTCCAAGTTTTGTATCACGAGCAATACATGTTAACTCTTCAATATGTATTGACGTAAACCTATCTTCCTCAACAAGACGTTCAGAAATAATTATGGAATCCTCAAAGTTATAACCATTCCAAGGCATAAATGCTACTAACAAGTTCTGCCCTAGTGCTAGCTCACCCATATCGGTTGATGGTCCATCAGCAAGAATATCATTAACTTTGATTTTATCACCGACACCAACCAATGGAATTTGATTTATACAAGTATTTTGGTTTGAACGTACATATTTAGTCAGGTTATAAATATCAACCCCAGATTCATCAGCATCTGCCTCAACATTGTCAACTTTAACAACAATCCTAGCAGCATCAACTTGATCAACCACACCGGAACGCAATGCAGAAACAGTTACACCTGAATCCACAGCAACAACTCGCTCCATACCGGTACCAACTAATGGCTTATCAGGGAGAAGTGTTGGAACAGCTTGTCGTTGCATATTCGAGCCCATTAAGGCACGGTTGGCATCATCATGTTCTAAGAACGGAATCAATGCAGCTGCAACAGAAACAATCTGTCTTGGCGATACATCCATAAATTGAACACGATCTTTTGATGTAAGAGTAAATTCACTCTTATGTCTTGAAGATACAAGGTCATCAATCAGCTCACGCTTATCATTCAATCGTGCATTAGCCTGTGCAATAACATATTGACCTTCTTCAATCGCAGATAAGAAAACTATTTCATCTGTTACTTTAGTGTTCACTACCTTTATATAAGGACTTTCTAAGAAACCATATTTATTTGTCTGCGCATACGCTGCAAGTGAATTAATCAAACCAATATTTGGTCCCTCAGGAGTTTCAATTGGACACACTCGACCATAGTGAGTGATATGTACATCACGCACCTCAAAACCCGCTCTATCTCGCGTTAAACCACCGGGGCCTAATGCTGATACACGACGTTTGTGAGTAATTTCAGATAGCGGATTATTTTGATCCATAAATTGAGACAATTGGCTTGAACCAAAAAATTCTTTAATTGCTGCAGATACAGGTTTAGCATTAATCAAATCTTGTGGCATCAAGTTTTCTGATTCAGCTAAAGATAATCTTTCTTTGACCGCACGTTCCACACGAACTAAACCAATACGGAATTGATTTTCAGTCATTTCGCCAACGCTTCTAACTCTTCTATTACCTAAATGATCGATATCATCGATTTCACTACGACCATCTCTAACTTCGATTAAGGTCCTAATTGCATCAATAATATCTATTTTAGATAAAACACCCTCACCTTCAACTTCATCACGTCCAACTCGTCGGTTAAACTTCATTCTACCAACTTCAGATAAATCATAACGATCTGAACTAAAGAATAAGTTCTTAAATAGTTGCTCAGCAGAATCTAAAGTAGGCGGCTCACCTGGGCGCATCATTCTATATATTTCGACTAAAGCATCTAGTTTACTTTTTGCAGAATCGATTCTTAGGGTATCAGAAAGGTATGAACCTTTGTCTAAATCATTAGTATACAATACAGCAAATTTGTGTACTTGAGATTTACGCATTTCAGTTATTACTTCATGCGTTAATTCAGTGTTTGCTTCTATAAGAACTTCACCAGTTTCTTCATCAATTATGTCATGCGAAAGCACTCGGCCAATGATGAACTCTGTTGGTACAACCAATTCAGTTATATTATGTTTCTCTAAATGACGAATGTGCTTCGCTGTGATACGCTTATCAGCTTCCGAAATAACAGTTCCATCTGGCGCGGTAATATCAATACCAATAACTTCGCCACGTAGTCTGGATGGCACAAGATTAAGTATTACTTGTTCATTTTCAAATCTGAAATCATGATTTTCAAAGAAAGTATCTAATATTTCTTCTGAGGTTAAACCAATAGCTTTCAGTAATACTGTAGCTGGTAGTTTTCTTCTTCTATCAATTCGCACATAAATACAGTCTTTAGGATCAAATTCAATATCAAGCCAAGAACCTCTATATGGAATAATTCTTGCTGCATACAATAATTTACCTGAAGTATGTGTCCGACCTTTATCATGCTCAAAGAAGATACCTGGAGATCTATGCAGCTGAGACACTACAACTCTCTCAGTTCCATTGATCACAAACGTACCCTGATCAGTCATCAAGGGTATTTCACCCATATACACTTCTTGCTCACGTATATCTTTTACTACCATAGCATCAGCAGGAGTATCTTTTTCATAAATTATTAGTCGTACTTTAACTCGCATTGGAGCTGAATAATTTATACCTCGGGTACGGCACTCAATAACATCAAATGGTGGCTTACCGATAGAATAACTTATGTATTCTAAAGTGGCTCGCCCAGAAAAACTTGTTATTGGAAATACAGATGAGAATGCGCTCTCAAGGCCAATATTTGCTCTACTGCTTGCAGGAAGATTTAGCTGCAAAAACTTCTCATAAGAGTCTAATTGGATTTTTAAAAGGGATGGAACCTTGAGAGTTTCAACTCTACTACCAAAGTCCGCTCGAATTCTTTTTTTCTCAGTGTAAGAAAGTTTAGAAGCATCAACGCAGGTCATTTTGAATCCTCTTCTGATTCAGGGGTTAAAACAAATACTAGGTAATAAAAATACTAGTGCCTCAAAACAAAACTAAGCCTGGCCTGTAATCTCAGGTCAAGCTTAGTTTCTATTCTGTATGACAGAAATATTTATTTAACTTCAATAGAAGCCCCAGCTTCTTCAAGCTGTTTCTTCATATCTTCAGCTTCGCTCTTAGTTGCACCTTCTTTTAATGCATTAGGTGCGCTTTCAACGAGTGTTTTTGCTTCTTTAAGACCTAGTCCTGTTATAGCGCGAACAGCTTTAATAACAGCAATCTTATTTGAACCAAATGAAGTAAGAACAACATCAAACTCTGTCTGTTCTTCTGCAGCAGCGTCACCACCAGCAGCAGGAGCAGCAACTGCGACAGCAGCAGCAGCAGACACGTTAAATTTTTCTTCCATAGCTTCGATTAACTCAACAACTTCCATTACGGACATGCTAGAAATTGTATCTAATATTTCATTTTTTGATACGGCCATTGTTATTACCTCTTTTATTAATTAAAACCGACAGTCAAAACCCTAAAGCTTATTAGGCTTCATCTTGTTTTTTGTCGCGAACAGCAGCTAAAGTTCTCGTTAATTTAGCATGTGGCTCTGCTAATGTTTGAACAAACTTCGTAATTGGAGCTTGCATTACAGACATCAACATAGCAATAGCTTCTTCTTTATTAGGTAGTGATGCAACAACATCCAGCTTACTCTTATCAAGTAAACCACTACCTACAGATAGAGCTTTCACTTCTAAATTAGGATTCTTTTTAGCATAATCACGCAACAAACGAGCTGTAGCGCCAGGCTCTTCTTGAGCAAAAGCCAATAAAATTGGCCCCACTAAAACTTCTGACAAACACTCAAAATTAGTATTTGCAAAAGCAAGACGAGCAAGGGTATTACGGACTACTCTCAGTTGTACACCAGATTGACGTGCACGAGCACGAAGCTCAGTCATATCAGAAGATGTAACACCTCGGTAATCTGCAGCCACAACAGACAAGGATTTTGATGCAAGACTTTCGACGTCTGCGACAATCGACTTCTTATTCTCAATACCTAATGCCATTTTGTGACACCTCTATTATGTTTCTACACTTAACAACAATCATGCAATATAATCGTTGTCTGTTTAGTGTCTTATCATTAAAAATGATAAACGCACCGCCTGCGTAGGCCATGTAAACATGTTTATTCGCAATGCTTACCTACGGTCTTGGGCGAACGCACAAAACATAAAGTATTGCACGGCCGCCAATTACCAAAGTAGTTACCTACTTTGGTAAAATTCTTTTTATATCTCGAAACTTGCCAGGTCTACATTTAACCCTGGTCCCATAGTCGTAGATAACGTTAATTTCTTCAGATAAATACCTTTAGAAGTGCTTGGTTTGCCCTTCTTTAAAGCTATTAACAAAGTTTCAATATTTTGTTTAATAGATTCAATTGTAAAATCTAATTTAGCTATTTGACAATGAAGGACACCTGCTTTATCAGTTCTATAACGAACCTGGCCAGATTTAGCATTTTTCACTGCAGTAGCAACATCCATAGTTACAGTACCGACTTTAGGGTTAGGCATAAGACCACGAGGACCAAGTATTTGTCCTAGACGCCCTACAACACCCATAGCATCTGGACTTGCGATTACCACATCATAGTTTAAATCGCCACCTTTCATTTGGTCAGCAAGATCTGCCATACCAACAACATCAGCACCCGCATCAGTTGCCGCTTGAGCATTTGGCCCTTGAGTAAACACAGCAACACGCACTGATTTACCATTTCCGTTTGGCAGAATAGCAGAACCACGAACTACTTGGTCAGATTTCTTTGGATCAACACCTAAGTTCACACTTACATCTACACTTTCTTTAAATTTAGCTGCAGGTAAATCCTGTAAAAGCTTAACAGCTTCTTCAATTGTATATATTTTACCTGGCTCTACTTTTGCCTTAATAGCTTCTTGTCTTTTTGATGATTTAGCCATTATATCGCCCCCTCTTCAATATCGATTCCCATGCTGGTAGCTGTTCCCGCAATAGTACGTACAGCAGCATCAATATTTGAAGATGATAGATCTGGCTCTTTAATCTTAGCAATTTCTTCTAATTGCTCACGTGATATCTTACCAACCTTGTCTTTGTTAGGAACACCACTACCTTTGCTTAGGCTCAATGCTTTCTTCAATAATGTAGAAGCAGGTGGAGTTTTAACAACGAATGTAAAACTTCTATCTGCATAAATAGTAATAACTACAGATACTGGAGTTCCACGTTCTACATTTGGAATATTTTGTGTTTGCGCATTAAACGCTTTACAAAATTCCATACCGTTAACACCTCGGCTACCTAATGCAGGACCAACCGGAGGTCCAGGATTAGCTTCACCAGCCTTTAATTGCAACTTAACAAGTGCATCTATCTTCTTTGCCATGTTTTACCTCATAAAATTTGGGTGCAAACGCTTAAATAAGCTCCCCCAATTTAAATTACGCCTTTTCCACTTGACCAAAACTAAGATCAACAGGAGTCGAACGCCCAAAAATCATTACCGCGACACGTAAGCGGTTTTTGTCATAATTAACTTCTTCAACTGCGCCATTAAAGTCTGTAAAGGGCCCATCAGTAACCCTGATAACTTCGCCAACCTCAAAAAGTACTTTAGGTCTTGGTTTATCAACACCATCTTCAACACGCTGTAAAATCTTATTTGCTTCTTCATCAGTAATCGAAGCTGGCTGAGCACTAGTTCCACCGATAAAACCTAGCACTCTTGGTACCCTGCGCACCAAATGCCAAGTATCATCATCTAATTCCATTTGCACAAGTACGTACCCTGGAAAAAACTTTCGAGTACTCTTACGTTTCTTGCCAGATTTCATTTCAACAACGTCTTCTGCTGGAACTAAAATTTCACCAAAACGCTCTTCTAAACCAAACTCTTTTATGCGTTCTTCCAAAGCATTTTTCACTCTAGCTTCATACCCAGAATATGCTTGTACTATATACCAGCGCTTTGTCATCTTATACTCCACCTTGGCCGACAATTTTGGCAATCACTCTAAAAATAATAGCGTCTAAGCCCCAAAGTAGCAGGCCCATTACAAAAACCATAACTACCACAGCTATTGTTGACTGAACTGTTTCTTTCCTTGTGGGCCAAATCACCTTTCTTAGCTCAATAATTGAGCTATCTAGAAATGCTTTAGCATTTTGCCCCCAAGTTGTTCTAAGTGACAACCAAACGCTAATACCTGCGCTAGCAAGTAAAGCAATGACTCTATACAAAAGGGGATCACTTGAAAAATAATAAAACCCAAATATACAGCCAGATACTAATAAAAGAATCAAAAATGTCCATATAACATCTGTCGTTCTTACTTTTTGTTCATTCACGTTGCTTACCATACATATTCACCGAATAATTTGGCAGGCCAGGAGGGAATCGAACCCCCAACCTGCGGTTTTGGAGACCGCCGCTCTGCCAATTGAGCTACTGGCCTATAATTTCCTACTCTACTATCTTTGCTACAACACCAGCACCGACAGTACGACCACCTTCACGAATAGCGAAGCGTAAACCTTCTTCCATCGCAATAGGATCAATCAATTTAACTGTCATCTGAATGTTATCACCTGGCATTACCATTTCCACACCCTCTGGTAAAATAACTTCACCAGTCACATCTGTAGTCCTGAAGTAAAACTGTGGTCTATATCCTTTAAAAAATGGCGTGTGTCTACCACCCTCTTCTTTGGATAAGATGTACACTTCTGCTTCAAAATGTTTATGCGGGGTAATTGAACCCGGTACAGACAGTACTTGTCCGCGCAATACGTCTTCTCTTTTAGTTCCACGTAGTAAAACACCTACGTTATCACCAGCACGACCTTCGTCTAATAATTTACGAAACATCTCAACGCCAGTACATATAGTTTTTGCTGTGTCTTTAATTCCAACTATTTCAAGCTCTTCACCGACCTTGACTATTCCACGATCGATACGACCTGTTACTACAGTTCCGCGACCTGAAATTGAGAATACGTCTTCAATTGGCATCAAGAATGGTTGATCTACATCACGATCTGGTATTGGAATATAGTCATCCATTGCTGCTACTAATTTACCAATAGCTGGAACACCAATATCACTAGTATCACCTTCAAGTGCTTTAAGCGCTGAGCCTATTACTACTGGAATATCATCACCTGGAAAATCATATGAACAAAGAAGTTCACGCACTTCCATTTCAACTAATTCTAAAAGCTCTTCATCATCAACCATATCGGCTTTATTTAAGAAAACAACGATATAAGGCACACCAACCTGGCGTGCTAATAATATATGCTCTCTAGTTTGAGGCATAGGGCCATCAGCAGCAGATACCACTAAAACAGCTCCATCCATTTGCGCAGCACCAGTGATCATGTTTTTCACATAATCAGCATGCCCAGGGCAATCTACATGAGCATAATGTCTTGTATCAGATTGATACTCAACATGCGCTGTAGCAATGGTTATTCCTCGTGCACGCTCTTCTGGGGCAGCATCAATTTCACCGTAATCTTTAAATTCACCACCATGTTTTTCAGCTAGCACTTTGGTCAATGCTGCTGTTAATGTAGTTTTACCATGATCAACGTGACCGATGGTCCCTACGTTTACATGTGGTAATGTTCGTTCAAATTTTTCTTTTGCCATTAGAAGATTCCTCTAAAGTTAAAACTTATTACTTGCTAGTTCTTTGCTTAATTATCTCATTGGTTACATTTGATGGAGCGTCAGCATATTTTGCAAATTCCATACTGTATGTTGCTCTACCCTGTGTTGCTGATCTTAAGTCTGTAGCATATCCAAACATTTCAGATAGAGGCACTTCAGATTTAATTTCTTTACCAACAGAGGAATCATCCATACCATGAATAACACCACGTCTTCTATTTAAGTCACCGACAACGTCACCCATATATTCATCTGGAGTTACAACTTCTACTTTCATAATAGGTTCTAGTAATGCTGGGGAAGCTTTTAGCGCTCCGCCTTTAAAACATTGTGATGCAGCAACTTTAAATGCTACTTCACTAGAATCCACATCATGGTAAGAACCATCATAAAGTGACACTTTAACGTCAACTACCGGATAACCAGCAATCACGCCATTTTTCATCTGCTCAATAATGCCTTTTTCAACCGCAGGGATGTATTCTTTAGGTACTACACCACCAGCAATTTCATTAACAAATTCAAAACCCTTGCCTTGTTCTTGAGGTTCAATACGCAACCATACATGTCCGTATTGACCACGACCACCAGTTTGCTTGATGAATTTACCTTCATGTTCAACTACTTTTCTAACGCTTTCACGATATGCGACCTGAGGTTTACCAACGTTTGCTTCAACAGCAAACTCACGGCGCATACGGTCAACAAGAATATCTAAATGTAATTCACCCATACCAGAAATAATGGTTTGACCTGACTCCTGATCTGTTTCAACACGAAATGAAGGATCTTCCTGTGCAAGTTTACCAAGAGCAACACCCATTTTCTCTTGATCCGTCTTAGTTTTTGGCTCAACTGCAACCGATATAACTGGTTCTGGAAAATCCATCTTTTCAAGAGTAATTATTGATTTTAATGCACACAATGTATCGCCAGTTGTTGTTGTCTTCATTCCAACTGCGGCAACAATATCCCCAGATCTAATTTCTTTAATTTCTTCTCTATTATTTGAGTGCATAAGAAGGATACGACCAAATCGCTCTTTCTTACTTCTACTTGAATTCATTACGGTCTCGCCAGACTTTAAAGTACCTGAGTAAACGCGCAGAAATGTTAATGTACCAACAAATGGGTCTGTAGCAATTTTAAATGCTAATGCTGAAAATGGGGCATCATCATCAGCTTCACGACTATCCTTAGTACCATCTTCTAGCTCACCGTCAATAGCTGGAACATCTAATGGGGACGGCATATACTCAATGATACCATCCAACATTGCTTGCACACCTTTATTTTTAAAGGCACTCCCACAAAACATTGGAATAATTTCATTATTTAGGGTTCTTACCCTAATTGCTTTCTTTATTTCTTCTTCTGACAACGTTCCTTCTTCAAGATACTTTTCAGTTAGCTCTTCTGAAGACTCTGCTGCAACATCAAGAAGTTTTTCACGGTATTCATTGCATTGGTCGACCATATCAGCAGGTATTTCTTTTTCTTCAAAAGTCATACCTTTATCTTCTTCACTCCAGAAAATGGCTTTCATTTTCACAAGGTCAACGATACCTTTAAAAGACTCTTCGGCACCAATAGGTAACTGCAACGGTACACCAGCACCGCCCAATCTAGTTTTCACCTGTTCTACAACACGTAAAAAGTCAGCACCCGCACGATCCATTTTATTAACAAAGGCCATACGTGGTACAGAGTATTTATTTGCTTGTCGCCATACAGTTTCAGATTGTGGCTCTACGCCACCAACAGCACAAAATACAGCAACTGCGCCATCCAAAACTCTTAGTGAACGCTCAACTTCAATTGTAAAATCAACGTGTCCAGGAGTATCGATGATATTGATTCTATGCTCTTTAAATTGTCTGCCCATTCCCTGCCAAAAACATGTTGTTGCCGCAGATGTAATGGTAATTCCTCGTTCTTGTTCTTGCTCCATCCAATCCATAACAGCTGCACCGTCATGAACTTCACCAATTTTGTGAGAAACACCTGTGTAAAACAAGATACGTTCTGTTGTTGTAGTTTTACCGGCATCAATATGAG
>Ga0209054_1001798_pt1 | contig 11458 bp, 10 predicted proteins | sample SaaInlV_DNA_200m_FD_184689 | JGI IMG/M metagenome (GOLD analysis project Ga0209054, IMG submission 184689) | Marine microbial communities from expanding oxygen minimum zones in the Saanich Inlet - SI075_LV_DNA_200m (SPAdes) (version 2) | ecosystem: Environmental > Aquatic > Marine > Unclassified... | reverse complement strand
TCGATGAGGCAATAATTGAGGGTGAATATCTTGACTCTGTTTCCGCTAATAAGATGATTCTCGGTTGGAAAGTTGCGGAAAAATTGGAGTTGGTTCTGGGGGACCGTTTGGTGTTGACTGCAGTTGACGCAGAGTCCAGCGAAATGGCGCAGGTTTTGTTTCGTCTGAGTGGAATTTTTAAAACTGGTGAAGAGCAAATGGACGGGTCAATGGTGCTGGTGCCGCGTCAGACTTTGCAGAAAATGCTCAAACTGGAGGGCCGGATTCACCAAATCGCTTTGCGTTACAAGAACTTGACTCAGGAAGGAATTCCACTGCGGCCGTTGGCTAAACCTGCTGAATCTTCAGGGAATGAGCTGTTGCTGTGGACTGAACTAATGCCGTCGCTTTATATGATTACTCAAATGACAGACCTCTCCATGGCAATCATGGGCATTATTTTGTTCCTCATTATCGCTCTTGGAGTGACAAATACTTTGTTGATGGGACTCTACGAAAGGATGTTTGAATTCGGAGTAATAAAATCAATCGGAACGACACCTTGGCAGTCAGCACGTTTGATGCTTTATGAGGCAGTTTGCTTAGGTTTTTTAAGCATTGTTGTCGGGTTGATTCTCGCTGTTTTTGTGATTGCCATCTTTGCGTTTTACGGTATTGATTATACTGGGATTGAATTTTCAGGAGTTACATTTCAGGAAAAAATATATCCTTCATTTAAATGGGAAAGGTTGGTCATTTATCCATTTTTGAGCATGGGATTTACTTTACTGGCTGCAGTCTATCCTGCGTTTAAACTCTGGTACATGTTACCTATTGAAGCTCTACGAAAACGAAAATTATAATAATTATGTGCTTATGGCAGAAATTGTAATTAAAACGAAGAATCTGGATAAATCATTTGGTTCAGGAGAAACGGAAATTCATGCGCTCAGGGATGTAAATCTGGAAATAATGCGCGGTGACTTCGCGGCTATTGTAGGACCGTCCGGATCAGGCAAGACTACTTTGCTTAATATCTTATGCGGTCTTGACACAGTCAGTTCCGGAGAAATACAGGTTTCCGGACGTTCTCTGCAGTCAATGAGCGGTAGTGAATTGGCGAAATTCCGACGTGAACATATAGGACTTGTTTTTCAGGCCTATAATCTGATCCCGGTTTTGACTGTGCTCGAAAATATTGAATATGTAATGTTGCTGCAAAATGTACCTTCCGCGGAGCGTAAAGAGCGGGTACGCAAATTTCTAACGGAAGTCGGTCTGGAAGGTAAAGAGAACAGGTTTCCTGCAGAACTTTCCGGAGGTCAGCAGCAGCGTGTCGCTATTGCGCGGGCCATGGTTTCTCATCCTGACATTATTCTGGCTGATGAACCAACCGCAAATCTGGATTCAGCAACAGGTGCTCAACTTCTTGAGATGATGCGGAGGTTCAATGAAGAGTTAAACATGACATTTGTTTTTTCCACTCACGATCCGCAAATTATGGAACGCTCCAAACGCATGGTAACGCTGACCGACGGCCGGATTGTCTCGGATGAACTCAAATAAGCCTTCTTTCGCAAATAACATAGTCAATCCTGCTTTGCGGATTTTTTTGCAGCTTCTGCTTTACGGACTTGTTTTGGTTCCGCAGACTTCAGCGCTTGAATATTCTCTCAGCACAAAAAGTTTAATTGCTGCCCAAAAGTCCTCACAAATTACTAGCAACTTTTTCTTTAACCGTATCCGCGCCCAAACTGAATTTGAATTTTCGGAAAATTGCATAACTGAACTTGATTATGAATTGTTTCCGTCCTGGATTGATTCTGCAATGCTCTCCAGTAATATCGCGATCAAAAACTCGAACAGCAGAATTTACAGAATTGCTGACCTGAATCATTCCCTCACAAAAATTCCTGACAGCTCGGACTCTGCAGAACATTGGCAACTGGAGCAAAATCTTGACCGGGCCTTGCTGCGTTGTCAGTCAGGAAACTGGGAATATATTCTTGGCCGTCAAGCAGTGACTTTCGGTGGAATGTCAGTCAATCCAACTGATGTTTTCTCGCCCGTTTCTTTCAAAGCGCTGGATCAGGAATTCCGACCTGGTGTGGATGCTTTACGGATTATTGGTGGTTTGGGTGAAACAGCAGAAATTGAAGCAGGATTTTTGACTGGAAAAAACGCAGACTCCGCAAAAAATGGAGCATATCTTAGATCGCATTTTCTGTTAGGAACTACAGACTTAACACCCATTCTGGCAGGTTTTCAAAAAAATAAATTGCTTGGTTTAACTTTGCAGACTGAATACGGACAGTTAGGTTTTGTCTTTGACGGAGCAGTGATTATTCAGCGTAAATCTGCTCAGCAAACATCTGCGGAGATGCCTGACAAATGGACAGCATGGACTCTTGGTCTGAATTTACAATGGAATGAAAATCTTTTCACAATGCTGGACTTTCATCATAATCCCATGGGAACAACAAAGCCGAGTGAATACCTGACTAATGCAGCTTCAGTTATTTATCAGGAATATCCGCTGTCGCTGCTGGGACAGGATTATTTGCTGCCGTCACTGGTTTACCAGCTGTCACCACTTTGGTCTTTGAGCAGTTCAGTCATTTCAAACATTAACGACGGTTCATTCATTAACACTTCTCAGTTGGAATGGAGCATTACGGAGGATTCGCTGCTTTCCGGAAGTTTTATTCTGGCTTCTGGTAAACAATCTGCATTGTCTGCAGAGAAACAATCTGAATTCGGAGACTCTCCAAATTCGTTTCAACTTGTGTTCAATCATTATCGTTAAAGGGCAGACAATATGGAAAAACCAGCAAAAAGAGTAATCATGATTTCCGGAGCAAACAGAGGTATCGGTAGAGCGATTGCGGAAAAACTTTTGGGAGATGGTTACTTGTTGAGTTTGGGTGTACGTAATCCGGGACAACTTCCGCAAACACTTGCATCCGCAGCTGAATCACAACTGCTCTGTCATAGTTATGATGCACGTGACCGTGAATCTGCAAAAAGCTGGGTTGATGCAACTGCAGAAAAATTTGGCGGGATTGACGGGCTGGTTAATAATGCCGGAATTCTGCACACCAATGGTTTGGAAGACGATGCAGAAGATTTACTGGATGATATGTGGGAAGTCAATGCCAAGGCACCGTTGCGCTTAACACGGCTAGTATTCCCATATCTGCGTATATCAGGTTCAGGACGTGTTATAGATATAATCTCCATGTCCGGAAAACGGGTCAAGGGCGACTGGGTTGGCTATTCAATGAGCAAATACGCGGCTATGGCTGCTTCACAAACAGCACGACTCAAAGGTTGGGATGACGGCATCAGAGTCACAAATATATGTCCTGGTTTCGTACAAAGCGACATGACAGTTGAAAATGCTCCTTCGTTTCCGCAGGAAAATATGTCACGTCCGGAAGATGTCGCGCAAGTCGTCAGTACTTTACTCCTCCTTACAAATGAATCAGCAGTTCCTGAGATAACAATGAATTGTGTTTTTGAAACTCTTTGATCATCTAAATGGAATTGTATTTGTTTTTTTGCTACAACTCTCTAGAATTATATACAGGGAAAAAACAGCTCAGTTTAAATATATGATTAATACCGTTTTATAATTACAGACGAGCTTTTTAGCAGCAACATTAGTATTAACTGAAATTTTGAAGATTATTAAAAATAATTAATGCATATTATTTTACTGGGACCACCTGGTTCAGGGAAAGGCACCCAGGCTCAAAAAATAACAAGTGAATACGGTTATGTTCAGCTTTCCACCGGAGACATGCTCCGGGCAGCCTGCAACTCCGGATCTAAAATTGGTCTGGAGTTAAAAGCTGTGATGGACGGCGGCAATCTGGTTTCTGATGATATCGTGGTTGGAATTGTCGAGGAACGTATCTTTCAAAATGACTGTGCTGCTGGTTATATGCTTGACGGGTTTCCGCGAAACAAGGTGCAGGCAAAAAAACTTGATGCTATGCTTGCCGTCCAAAATCAACAGATTGATATAGTTCTGCGTTTACTGGTGGACGATGACATTGTGGTCCGTAGGATTGCCGGTCGTCGTTTTCATGTAAAGAGTGGAAGAAGCTACCATGTTGAATTTAATCCTCCTCAAATTGCCGGTAAAGATGATCTCACCGGTGAACCACTGACTCAGCGTGCGGATGATAATGAAGTGATTGTCCAGTCCCGACTTAACATCTACCGTGAGCAAACAGAGCCTTTAGTTAAATATTATGAAGAAAAAGGTGTTCTCGTTTCGATAGACAGTTTTGGCACTCCTGATGAGATTTTTACTAAAATCAAGACCGCTCTGGATCAATAATCTTTCCGAATTATCAAAATGTTTCTGTAATACAAGGTTGAAAGATCCTGTTATGAAACTTCCCGCTTTGCTGTTATAATCAATAATTATAGAAATTTTATGCGGTTTTTTCTATGACAGCTTGGCGGCATGATTTACTCAATATTTCACTTTCTAAATTTCCTGTGACAGGTGAAATAGGAATAAAGGGAGCAGAAGTCTCTGGATTGCATAAAGATCCTGCAGGTAGGCTTATCAATGCCACAGCACTGCATCATTCAGCCACACTTGTAAACTCAGCTAAATTAATCCTGTCTTAGTACTGGCCGTTAAAGAGCTGGGATGTTAGAGAATAAAATAATTGTAACGTAAATGAAAACTGACCCAAAAACACATGATGTCCTCGTGATTGGCGGAGGACATGCCGGTTGTGAAGCAGCATTGGCTGCAGCGAGGATGGGTGCGGAAACCGTGCTCGTTACGCTGTCACGTGATACGATTGCACAAATGTCGTGCAATCCTGCAATTGGCGGAATCGGCAAGGGACATCTGGTTAAGGAAATTGACGCTCTGGGCGGAGAAATGGGAAAGGTCGCCGATGCAACAGGAATCCAGTTCCGTGTGCTCAATGCTTCACGTGGTGCAGCTACTCGCGGATCACGCTGTCAGTCAGATTTTATGGCGTATAAAACAGTCATGCGGCAGATTCTGGAGAGTCAGTCCGGACTCAAAATTGTTGAAGGTCTGGCAGAGGAATTATTATTTCAAGGCAATCAAGTGATCGGTCTGCGTACTGAGAATGAAGAGCATTTTGCGCAAACAGTTATTATCACCACAGGAACATTTCTCAATGGCCTGATTCACCGTGGAAAAGAACGGGTTGATGCCGGAAGAGTGGAGGAGCCTTCTGCAAAAAAATTATCTCTTTCACTGGCGAATCAGTCTTTGAAACTGGGACGGATGAAAACTGGTACTCCCGCGCGGCTTGACAAACGTAGTATCGACTGGAGTCAACTTGGATTACAACCTGGAGACGAACAGCCGAAAAAATTCTCTTTCTGGGATTCAGAGATTCTGCTTCCGCAAGTGCCGTGTCATATTGCCTACACAAATGAACGTACGCATCAGATAATCAAAAACAATCTGGGAAAGTCTGCACTTTACGGTGGTGAAATAACTGGGATCGGTCCGCGTTACTGTCCCTCAATTGAAGATAAGATTGTTAAGTTTGCAGACAAAAACCGGCACCAGGTTTTTATGGAACCAATGGGTTATGCTGAAGATAGTTTGATGATTTATCCTAATGGTCTGTCTACCAGCTTGCCGACCGATGTTCAGCTTGAATTTTTACGTAGCATTGATGGTCTTGAAAAAGTTGAAATCATTGAACCTGGTTATGCAATTGAATACGATATGCTTGACCCAACTCAACTGAAAGCGACACTTGAATTAAAAGCAGTTAAAAATTTATATCTTGCAGGACAAATAAACGGTACTACAGGTTATGAAGAAGCAGCTGCGCAAGGTTTGATGGCAGGAATAAACGCAGTTTTAAAAGTGCGAAAAAAGAAACCCTTTATCTTGCAGAGAAATGAAGCTTATATTGGTGTGATGATAGATGATTTGATCACACGCGGCGTAATAGAACCATATCGGATGTTCACCTCAAGAGCAGAGTACAGGCTGCATTTACGCGAAGACAATGCCGATTCACGCTTGAGTAAAAAAGGCTGGGAACTTGGAGTACTGCCGGAAAAATGCTATCAGCAGTATCAGCAAAAACAACTGCAAATTAATAAACTGTCCGGACTGCTAAAAGCAAAAAAGATTACTCCTATTCCAGCAGTTCAGCAAGAATTGCTGCAGCTTGGTGAATCACCGCTGAAAACTGCGGCAAAGCTGGCAGATTTATTGAAACGTCCAAAACTAAATATTGAACGTATACGTGACTGTGATACCATTGGCGGTGAAATAGACTGGAACGAATATGCTGTTGTGGTGCGTGAACAGGTAGAAATAGCAATAAAGTATGCAGGTTATTTGTCAAGACAGGACCAGGAATTAAAACACATTAACCAACTCGACAGAATTGCTCTTCCGGAAGAACTTCAATTATCAAAAATCCCAGGACTTTCACGTGAGGTGCTTGAAATATTAGCTAAATCAAAACCTGACACACTTGGGCAAGCCAGCCGTATTACTGGCATGACACCTGCGGCAATTACTATTTTACGTGTTCATTTACGTTCCAGAAAAGCAGCTTAAATCTCTGATCAATGTCAAATTTCATCAGCTCTTCCGCATCACACCGCCACGGAGTAATCAGTGTTTTGGTCGCCTTGCCGTTTGTTAGCTTGACCGGCCTGTTTGGCAAATTTTTAACTCTTAGTCCATTATTGATTGTACAGGGAAGGACTATTTTTGCCTTTGGAACATTGCTGATTGTATTGTTCGTTATGCGTAAAAAAATCTTTTTCCGGGATTATCGTGAATGGCTCTGGCTGATGGTTAGTGGAACTATCCTTGGGGTACACTGGATTGCGTTTTTTGAGGCAATTCAAGTTTCAACAGTAGCAATTGGATTACTCTCTTTTGCAAGTTACCCTTTATTCACTACTCTGCTGGAACCGCTTTTTTTCAAAGAAGTATTACGGCGCAAAAATGTGATTGCGGCATTGATCGTGATTTGCGGATTAGTGATGATGGCCACTTCAACAGAGGATCCGAATGCGATTATTTCCGGCTCAGTAATAAAAGGATTGTTGTGGGGACTTGGAGCAGGATTTGGTTTTGCTGTTCTGACTCTGCTGAATCGCGGTCATGTGCGTAATCATTCACCATTGTTGCTAACCTGTTGGCAAAACGGCTTTGCCGCGTTGGTGCTCCTTCCATGGTCTTTGTCTGAATCATGGATAATTAGTGGAAGAGACTGGGGATTACTGTTCATTCTTGGTGTGATTTGTACAGTTGGAGGGCACACCTTGCTGATCAACGGTTTGCGCCATGTTCAGGCTCAGGTTGCAAGTTTACTTATCGCCGGTTTGGAACCGGTCTTTGCCATCGTCTTTGCGCTATTTCTGCTGGGGGAAGTTCCTTCATTGCAAACTATGCTCGGTGGTTTATTGATTGTCGGCACCACGTTTTTAGTAACCAGCAGGGCTACCTAAATAATAAATCCATTGACAGATTTTATAAAAACACAACTAGAATAAAATGAAAACAGAAGCTGAAAAAAAGATCGAGAGAGATGCTGCTAAGCCAAACTCCGTAAAATTCATTCCTGCTGCTGATTTGTCTAAAACGCCAATTGGCGTAAGAAGAAAATCAACAAAAACACCAGAAACGGAAGCAGAGGATTTGAAGTACAAAGGCGGAAGAGATGCTAAGTTTTCGGATTCAGGATCTTCAAATTACAAAGGCGGAAGAGATTCTAAGTTTTCGGATTCAGGTGATTCAAAGTACAAAGGCGGTAGAGATGCTAAGTTTTCGGATTCAGGTGATTCTAAGTACAAAGGCGGAAGAGATTCTAAGTATACGGATTCAGGTGATTCAAAGTACAAAGCTGGAAGAGATTCTAAATTCTCTGAGGAAAATACATCAACAGAAAAAAAGTTTACTCAACTTCCCTGGAAAAAACAGAGCAATGTTTGGAACAAAACTGAAGATGAATATACTTTTGGCCCGCCTCCTAAAACCAATAAATTTTTAAAACAGCGGAGATCTGCATCCCAAAAAGCTATGAGCAGTGAATCTTTTGGTGAACAGGGAAAACTGATGCTTGACGCACTGCGGATCCCGGAAAACAGTCGAAATTTATACGATGTCACCCATGGCTTCCATCCTTACCCAGGACGTTTTCATCCGGATTTACCGAAAATATTACTTAAGCAATTTCCAGCCGGAAGTAAAGTTTTTGATCCTTTTATGGGCGGTGGTACTGTTTTACTGGAAGGTTTATTATGGCAGCATCAAGTACTGGGGAATGATCTCAGTCCGGTCGCTAATATGGTGGCGAAGGAGCGTTGCCGCTGGATTTCAGAAAAAAATGCCGGTCGTGTCTGGCAGGCATTTGAGGAGGTCAGTGAACGTGTCAAAACCAGAAGTTTTGAAAAACGGAGTGTAGAGCGTCGTCATATAAACTGGCTAAATAAATTTCACCCACCGTATCTGTTTGTTGAACTATTACACTGGATTGATGGTATTGAAAATTTACGCAGCGTAAATGAACGTGATACTTTACGTGCAGTATTTTCAAGTTTGATTGTTAAATTTTCCAACAAAATATCAGAAACTTCTGATTTCACTAAACCGCCAACTTTTCCAAAAGGTGCAGTTGGGAAATGGATGGAGCGTAAAACTCAGGAATTGCTCAAAAATCAACTTGAACTGGCCAAAAAAATTCCTAAAACTTCTCCTGCAACAATCTGGAACGAGAATATTTCAACACTGGAAGGTCCTGAAGAAAATTCGATCGACTGCACAATCACAAGTCCACCTTTTCCTGGCACATATGATTATCTTGATCTGCATGAACTCCGGATGAAGTGGCTTGATTTTCCCACAGATCAAATGTCATCGGGAGAAATAACGAACCGTAATTATACACCAAGACAGTGGAAACAGGTTTTTCGTGAATTTATGCTCAAATTAAGACGCTGGACTGCAGAAGAAGGAGTTTGTTATCTGCACTTAGGTGACTGGTTGGAGAGTGGTGAACGTGTCAGTGGCTTGGAATTTACACAAAAATACTCTGACAGTGTAGGCTGGCAAGTAGTGGGAAGTGCCTCAGTTCAGCGTGAAATATTTGATGCAAATTTGCGTCAAGCTTTTGGAGAATCCGGAAAGTGGGAACACCTTATTATGTTACGTCAGTGAGGAAAATATCAGTCTTCTTTTTTGCTCACTCCTTTGTCCGGATCAATGAGGAGTGTGCGGTTCCTGCCTAAATTGAGAATTTTCAATACTAAATGACCTTCAGTCACATCATCAAAACCTTCACCATCCATGAAGGCACGTATGGTGATAAGCCCTTTAAATTCCGTATCGGTTAAACTCGGCGGATCAAGACCAATTAAGACACGCGCAAATCCCCGCTCATTCAACAAGAAACGTTTAGGCAGGCGAATGTTTTTGTAATCACTTTCAAAGATCACTTGTCCGCTGCGTGTTAAGGATTTTCCGCTGATGCTGTTCTGCAGTTGAACACTGAAATCCAATTGTTTCGATTTACCGTTCCGAAAATCCAACTCATATTCTGCTGTTTTAAGAGAGAGATAATTTGGGATTTGAGCCACATTTTGAGTTAAATCTGTATTACGATCAAAATCTGTCAACCACTGACCAGGATTCAAGATTGTGCTGGAAGACAGATTACTGACCTCTACCTGACCTTCAGTCAACGAAACAGTAGTTTTATTATTATTTTCGGAGATGCGTACGGAAGTACCTTTGATACCGATAATAGCAGTAGGTGTACGGATTTTTGTACGTTGAAGCCCTTTCACAAAACGTCCTCGTAGCGAACCGCTTTTAAGTGTCAGCTGAAATTTGAAAGTACGCTTGTTCGTTGTTTGTTCTTCAGATAAGTTCAAAACGAGTGTTGAGTTTTGAAACAAACGAACTCTTGATCCGTCTCTATATTCTACTGTTGTTTTGGATTTAGCAGAAGTAAGGATTTTATTTCCGGCGAACAACAGCATTCCATGACTGCCGTACCGGCCTTTTGGTGATTTATCGTTGAAAACCTTTACTGCACCATCCACGTCGAGCAGAGTGGCAATGGCTGGATTCTCACTTAGAGCAGAAACTTGAGCTGCGGATATGCTCAAGAGAAGAATTATAAACAGGTATTTGAAGGGAAAGAATATCCGCATATAATTTCTTTCATCTGCCAGTTTAAAATCTACAGTAGAAGTAGAATGGTTTTAAGTCAGTTAGTCCTAATAAATTAACCTGCTTCAAGAACTTCCGCAATTTGCAGAGAGTTAAGGGCTGCGCCTTTATAAAGCTGATCTGCAACCACCCAGAATGTAAGTCCTTTAGGATGAGATAAGTCTTCCCGGATCCGGCCTACATATGTCTCAGTAGTTTCATCCGCATCCCACGGCATTGGATAACCTCCGGCAACCGGTTCATCCTTTACAATTATACCAGGTGAATTTTCGAGTATTTCACGTGCCTCCTGTGCAGTTAACTTATCTTCAGTCTCAATCCATACTGCTTCTGAATGTGCACGTAAAACAGGAACTCTCACACAGGTTGCAGAAATTTTCATTTCAGGTGCATCCATGATTTTTTGCGTTTCAAGAACCATTTTCATTTCCTCCCTTGTATAACCGTTTTCTAGAAATACATCAACATGAGGAAAGAGATTGAATGCGATCTGCGCGGGAAAGGCGGAAACTTCCAGAGGTTCATTGTTAGCAAAGGCACGTGTCTGGTTGAGCAATTCACTCATACCTTTTGCTCCTGCTCCGGAAGTTGACTGGTAAGTGGAAACAATTACCCTGTTGATTGTGGCAGCTTTGTGCAGTGGATTAAGCGCAACTACCATCTGAATTGTTGAACAGTTTGGATTTGCTATTATTCCCTTGTGCTTGAATGCCATGTGAGGATTGATTTCAGGAACAACCAAAGGAACTTCAGGATCCATTCTGAAAGCGCTGCTGTTATCAATCACCACTGTACCTGCATCTACTGCATGGTGTATAAATTCCTTGCTGCGACCTTTTCCTGCAGAAAAAAAAGCTAAATCAACTCCTTTAAATGAATTTGGTGTCAGTTCTTCTACCGTGATTTTCTCACCGCAGAACTCAAGAGTTTTTCCAACTGAACGTTCAGAAGCAAGCAGTTTCAAATTACTAATCGGAAAATTACGGGCTTCCATCAATTTCAGGAATTCCCCACCCACAGCACCGGTTGCACCGGCTATCGCAACATTTTTCAATTTTTTCTTTAGTTAAATGGATTATAATGTTTGTTGAGCAGGACTTTTTCAGTGTGTCTTCACTTTAGCCTGTCCTCAACAACAACGTAGCAGATGCTCAGTTATAATGCTGACTGATTCGTGCTCTCTGCAGACTTAAAATGTTTTCGGCAAACAGAAACGTAGCTGTCGTTTCCACCGATTTGAATTTGCTCGCCTGACTTTAG
>Ga0209054_1001738_pt1 | contig 11677 bp, 7 predicted proteins | sample SaaInlV_DNA_200m_FD_184689 | JGI IMG/M metagenome (GOLD analysis project Ga0209054, IMG submission 184689) | Marine microbial communities from expanding oxygen minimum zones in the Saanich Inlet - SI075_LV_DNA_200m (SPAdes) (version 2) | ecosystem: Environmental > Aquatic > Marine > Unclassified ... | reverse complement strand
TCACAGAGGATTGGAACGGTCAGCTGGAAGCATCCCTACTGGCCCTGAAGACAACCAGGCTTCACCAATTTCATGAGGTGGTTCGACACCTCAACGAGTTTTTGGTGGGGAAGTCAATTGAGACGGATGTTAAACCCGGTGAAAACCGACTAATAGTTAAACTGAAAAATCAACGAGGAGCATACCACTCACTGGATGAACTGAGTGCCGGTGAGCATCAGGTATTGATTCTGATCTATCTGCTGAGTCGCTGGATGCAGGAGGGTGGCATTGTGTTGATTGATGAACCTGATCTCTACCTTCATCCATCGTTGATGGAGCCGCTGCTCGCCTCTATTGAACAGTTGGTTGCAGCACGGCATGGACAGTTGATCATCACCTCCCATGCAGTGGATATCTGGCACCGCTATGACGGTCGTGGGAGACGGATTATTCTGGACCCTTCTCAGCAGGATCAACCGTTATGAATGTCAGTGTCAGAATTCGTGAGATAGAGGAGCAGAAAATTGGTGTATCGGGCAGGCAAGTACTACTGGTTGAGGGTGGTGATGATGTGCTGGCATTTAAGCAGCTACTGACAAAGGCTGCACTAGGCTGGGAAAAAGATTGGGTGGTTGAAAGTGCCGGAGGGAAGAAGCAAGTTTTGGAAATCCTCGCTCAAAAGCTGGACTGGATTGGTGTAGTGGATAGGGATGAGTGGTCAGATGGGGTCATCACTAACAAACTGCAAGAACTATCTAACCTTTGGGTGCTACCAAGATTTTGCATAGAGAACTACCTCATTGTCCCTGAAGAGCTGTGGCGAGCATTTCCACCCACACAGCAACAGAAGGTGAGTGGGGAGTACAGTACGCTAGAGTCGGCACTACTGGAAAATATTGAACAGTGGGTTGCGCATGGCGTGTTGTGGTCTGTCATCAATCCGTTGTGGGAGGGGCTACGAACCAAAGGGTTTAAAGAAGAGCTTCTGGATCTGGAAGTAGCACTCGACCAGCAACGGATTGAAGAGAAGCTGAAAGAGTGGCATCAATATCTTGATCCAGATCAGTTGCTACAACAGTTCAATGATCGGCTTGAAGAGGTGCGACAACTTACTGTTGAAGCTCATCTTAAGCAGTGGATACATGGCAAGAAATTCTATGAGCGGATTGTTCATCCAAACCTGAATCGACTGCTTGGACAGAAAGCAAAGACCGATAGAAAGCGGGCAATCTGGAGGACGATGGAAGTACCTGCGGATTTGTCGCCATTGTGGAAAAAGATGGGGGTTGGTGTGAATCAATAACAATTGATGGATCAATGAATCAGCCAGGAGATATGATGGAAGCAAAAAGGTTATAAAGGCTGCTGTTGTATCAGGGGTATTTGTTGATGATAAATTGAGTAATATTGGATTGGAAGATTGAATAGGTTAGCCAGGAATAGACATGAAAATTGTAGAAATTGAAGTTAATAATTTTAAGTCCTTAGTGGGCTTTAAAATGAATCTGGCTAAGTTCAACTGCCTGATTGGATTGAATGGTTCTGGTAAATCGACGGTACTTCAATTTTTTGATTTTTTGTCACAACAGTTGAAAGGAGATATTGCTGGGTGGTTAAAGCAGCGCCATTGGGATGCGGCTGATATCAATTCTAAATTGACGAAGAAGCTTAATGTTAAATTTAAAGTCTTGTTAGAAGATGATGATGGATTACATTATGAATGGGATGGGGTGTTCAATCGAGCAGAACTTCGTTGTACAGCAGAACATCTAGTATGGAATGGGCAGTCAATATTAAAGGTAGACAGTGGAAAATTATCATATCAGGCACACCCTAAATCACCAAAAATTAATATAACTTCACCAATTACTTTTACCTACCAGGGGTCTGTGATATCGCAGCTAAATGAGAATCAACTTTTTGAACCCATTAGGATATTTAAAAAATTCTTTTGTAATCTTCATTCTCTGGATATGCTCTCTCCAGAACTGTTGCGTAAGAAAACTAGAGAATCGGATGGCTCACTTGGAATTGGTGGGGAGCAGCTTTCTGCCTTTCTATATGAGCTTGGAAGTGGAGAGCGTGATCGGCTGGGTGATAAGTTAAAAAGAGTGTATCCATATCTTGAGAAGGTTGCTACTAGCTCACAAAGATCTGGATGGAAGCAACTCTCTATTAGTGAAAATTTCAGCGGAAAGAAACTACCTACAGAGGCTCGGCATATCAATGATGGATTATTGAGGCTATTAGCAATTTTTGCACAGCTCAGCAGTAAGCAGAGTTTTCTATTGCTGGATGAGATTGAAAATGGAATTAACCTGGAGTTGGTTGAATATTTGATGGACTCTTTAGTGGAAGCACAACCACAAGTTCTAGTAACAACTCATAGTCCATTAATTTTGAACTATCTTGACGATTCGACTGCGGTGGGTGGGGTTAGTTATCTCTATAAAAGTTCAGATGGTATTACACGTTCTATCCGTTTCTTTGATATCCCATCCATGCGAAAGAAGTTGGAAGTGATGGGGCCGGGCGAGGTGTATGAGGATACAGAGCTTTCCACTTTAACCGTTGAGATTAAGGCATTGAATTTACTAAATAGCTAAAGAGGCAGATCAATGTTCGTAATATTCAGCGGAGAAGGCCCAACTGATATGGGTACTTTTGATGGGGTAAGCTCCCAAGTTGGACCGATGGCAAAGATGGCAGCTCAATGGATAGAGCGGAAATTGGGCTACTCAGTGATTGATTCGGCAAGTTTTACCTTAAAGGAAGAGCGTGATTTAACCAGAAAAGCAAAATCAATCAAGCCACGAAGCAAAAGAGGGAAGAAGTCACCCGCAGAAACAAAGTACTATTATAAAAATGCCAGAGCGTTGGCCATGATCGCGCTTGATGAGATGGCGGGACGCGATGATCCTGCCGTGATTGCAATCTTATTTCGTGATGCAGATGGGAATGCTGAACACCGTCGTGGCAATTGGGATGAGAAGTCCCGCTCGATGATTGTTGGTTTCGAAGAGGAACAGTTTGTTGGAGGGGTTCCGATGGTTCCAATGCCTAAGTCTGAAGCATGGTTGCTGTGTGCATTACGTGACCAGTACCAGCGCTGTGCGCGGCTGGAAAATACGCCGGGAAACGATCGTTCACCTAATAATCTAAAGGACCAACTGGAGGTAGTGCTAGGAGAAGAAGCCACCAGAATGCTACTCAATGAAAAGATTGATGATGGTGAAATCGATATTAATCGGATAAATGGTATGCCAAGCATGGATGAATTTAAAAAACGGCTAGATGAAGTATTGGATCAGTATATAGCTCAGCAGTATGTTGCTAGGTAACTGGTAATGAATAGCGGAAAACTCCTACAAGGCATAGCACCAAAATTCGAGAGTAACCGAATTGTGTTCTGGCATGATCCAGAAGGAGGCTATGTGGATCTCCTGCCTGCATTATCCACCTCTTTGGAGGGAATGAATGTCTCCCTACTGGATATGCGAGACACCTCTCTGCTGGAGACAAAGAAGCATATCGAGCTGGATGCACCAGACGAAAAATTTCTACTCTATTTTGAAGAAGAGGCTCCATCCCCTGAAAGCGACTGGTTGCTTGATATTCGGCTGTACAGTGATACCTTCTTCGCGGATATCAATTCGATGATTCTCTCTGATCTTGGAATCAGCAGGATGTCTCTGCGAAACCATATCGCACAGCACAAATCGTTTTTTAACAGCACTCAACGCAGTGCTGGGCTGAAACGCTGGATTGTGGAGTCAGAAGATGAACACTCACTGGACCTAAAGATGATGGTGGTGTTGGCGAAAGCTGAGAGTGCTACCTTTGATGATCTGCTGTTAAAGCTGCTTGCAGAGTATGCGGATACCCTAGGTGGAGGCGAAACGCAGAAAAAGGGTATCTATCAGCAGATTGAGTCACATGGATTGAAAGATAGTTTCTGGAGGATGGCTGAGCAGGCGTTCTCCTATCAATCTGAGGAGGCTCTAATCAGCGATTTGGTTATGAAGCTCTTTTGTACAGAACTTTGGGTGCAGATTGAAGAGGATGACAAGCAGTGGCTACAGAATAATGTACTGAAGAGCGCTGCGGGTAGATCGTCTGCTTTGGCGTTTCTGGTGAAATGGCGTGACAGTAACCGTTACAGTCAGTATCACAATCAGATTGCAACTTATCTTGACCACCGATTGGAGGTAGGTGACCGGTGTGCGAGCTGCAAGCCAGAAAGTCTGTTGCAGTGCGCCACCTTTGAATCGATTGAGAAGGTGGTTGCGCACGGACTGGTGCAGATGTTGTTGGAGTCGGTTGGTGACAATAAAGCCCGTCTGGACCAGACACAGTTTGATTTGATTCTCTCTACTCGGCGTGTATCCCATTGGAGCCTTACCAGTCCAGAGACCTATGGTGAGATCTATCAGGCGTTAGCGGTAGCAGAGAAGTTGATTTCACTACGCTATGAGTACCAAGATGGGTTTCAGTATGACTCTGTTAAGGCGATGTTTGAGGGATATGTAGCGGAGGTCTTTCTCTTTGACCAAAACTATCGACTATTCAATGAGCATGCAGCTAGAGTTAAAACCCATACTGGTGATCTCTTGCTAAAACTAAGAGATGCAATTGAAGACTTATACAGTAATTGGTACCTCTATGAGTTGGGGCTGACTTGGGATAGGTTGTTAGAGCAGGATAGGTTGTTTGATCAGTGGAGTATCTCAGGAGTTCCTGCTCAGCAGAGATTCTACAAAGAGCGTGTTGAGGCGCTGCTTGAAAAAAATAGAGTGAAGCGTGTTTTTGTCATCGTAAGTGATGCGCTTCGTTATGAGGTGGCTGATGAGTTAATGGAGGCCGTGAACTCTGAAAAGAGGTTTAAGGCAGAGATTGATGCCCAGGTGGGAGTAGTGCCCAGTTACACCCAGTTGGGGATGGCCGCGTTGTTGCCGCATGAGAAACTAGAGATTGATCCTTCGCCTGGAGCTGCAGTTCGTGTTGATGGGAACTCATCATCAGGTGTGGCTAAACGTAATGCAATCCTTTCTAGTGTTGGCGGTACGGCGGTTGATGCAAAAGAGTTGATGCAGATGAGTGCTCAAGAGGGGCGTGATCGAGTACGAGACTTCAGTGTGGTCTACATCTATCACGATGAGATTGACGCTATAGGGGATAAGGCTGCGACGGAAGGGAAAACATTTGAGGCATGCCGCTCAGCTGTGGTTGGGCTGAATGCTTTGGTTGCTAAAGTCATCAACTCACTCAATGGAAATCGAGTATTGATTACAGCAGATCATGGATTTCTCTATCGTCAGCAGCCAATGGAGGCAGCAGATAAGACGGGGTTAGACAAAAAACCGGCGGGTGTGTACGAAGCAAAGAAGAGGTACCTGCTTGGGCATAACTTACCGGAAGTAGAGAACTGCTGGAGTGGTGTTGTCGCGCATAGTGCGGGCGCAAGCTGTGGAAGTGAGTTCATACTACCGAAGGGGGCGAACCGTTTTCACTTTGTAGGAGGAGCCCGTTTTGTGCATGGTGGAGCAATGCCTCAAGAGATTGTGAACCCTGTTGTTACTGTATCCTCGTTACAGAAGAAGAGGGCGGATCAGCGAGAGAGGAAGAGGGTGAGTGTTGTGGTAATGACTCAGCCGATCAAATTTGTGAACAATATGGATAAGGTCCGTTTTGTTCAGAGTGATGCAGTAGGAGAGCACTTTATTGCCCGATCACTCTCCATAGTGATTGTTGATGAAAACGGTGAGCCTGTATCAAGCGCTGAGCGGCTGATTTTTGATAGCTTATCGGAGAATATGAATGAGCGGATGCGTGAGACCACATTGAAGCTGGTTGGGGGTGACTTTGATCGCACGGCTCACTATCAACTGGTGCTAACAGACAGTGATGACGGAATAGAGTACCTGCGCTATCCAGTATCGATAGACTTGGCCTTTCAGGATGACTTTTTTAACGGATAAACAGTATGGATGTTGAGCAGAATAACAGTGACCTAGATCTGGATGCCTTGGCAAATAGCAGCTTCAAGGGGCGTGTGGTCAGAAAAGATCTGACCAAGAAGCTGAAAGAGGGTGCTAATGTGCCCGTCTACGTTCTGGAGTATCTGCTGGGGATGTACTGCGCTTCAGATGATCCAGAGGTAGTGAAGGAGGGGCTGGAAAATGTAAAACAGGTACTCGCTGAAAACTATGTGAGACCTGATGAGGCAGAGAAGATTAAATCTCTGGTTAGAGAGCGTGGCAGTTACAAGGTGATAGATAAGGTGTCTGTACGCCTGAATGAGAAGAAGGATGTGTATGAGGCGACACTCTCTAACTTAGGCATTAAAGATGCGCTCGTTCCCACTCCGATTGTTAAAAATAATGAGAAGCTGCTGACGGGAGGGATCTGGTGCATCATTTCGGTCAACTATCTGTTTGAAGAGAACCAGAAGATTTCTCCGTACTCTATTTTCTCACTGAAGCCTATACAGATGCCCTCAATGGATATGGAGGAGCTATTTGGAGGAAGAAAAAACTTCAATGCTACAGAGTGGATGGATCTTCTGCTTCGCTCTACAGGTATGGAGCCAACCAACTTGGAAGAACGGGTTAAGTGGCACCTACTTGCTCGATTGATCCCTTTTGTTGAGAACAACTATAACGTCTGTGAGCTGGGACCACGCGGAACAGGCAAGAGCTATGTCTACAAAGAGTGTTCGCCTAACAGCCTTCTGATCTCTGGTGGGCAGACGACTGTTGCAAACCTCTTCTATAACATGAGCCGTAGGCAGATTGGACTGGTCGGACTTTGGGATCTGGTCGCCTTTGATGAGGTGGCTGGGATCAATTTCAAAGACAAGGATGGTGTGCAAATCATGAAAGATTATATGGCATCAGGCTCATTTGCCCGTGGCCGTGAGTCGATCGAAGCAAGCGCATCAATGGTCTTTGTCGGTAACATCAATCAGAGTGTAGAGATGCTGGTGAAAACCAGCCACCTGCTGGCTCCTTTTCCAGATGCGATGATCGATACTGCATTCTTTGATCGGTTCCATGCCTATATTCCGGGCTGGGAGATTCCAAAGATGCGCCCGGAGTTCTTTACGAACTCCTACGGGATGATCACAGATTATCTTGCCGAGTACATGCGTGAGATGCGAAAACGAAACTTCTCCGATGCGATTGATCAATATTTCAAGCTGGGTAAAGACCTTAATCAGAGAGATGTGATCGCTGTACGGAAGACCGTTTCCGGCTTATTGAAGCTGATCTATCCTGATGGAAGCTTTGAGAAAGAGGATGTTCGTCAGAGCCTAATCTATGCGTTGGAGTTAAGGCGCAGGATTAAAGAGCAGTTGAAGAAGCTGGGTGGAATGGAGTTCTATGATGTCCATTTTAGCTATATCGATAATGAAAGCTTAGAAGAGCATTACATCAATGTGCCGGAGCAGGGGGGGAGTAAGCTGATCCCTGAGGGAGAGCTGCACCCCGGTGTGCTCTATCTTGTAACAAGAGGTGGGTCAGGTCAGCTAGGCTTGTATCGCTTCGAAACACAAACCACACCTGGAACAGGTAAACATACGACTTCGGGCTTTGGTTCGAATACTGCTGCTAAGGAGGCAATTAAGGTGGGTTTTGATTATCTTAGAGGAAATTTGTCGCGGGTCAGCGCTGCTGCACACTTCTCAGATTTTCAGTTCCATCTCCAGGCGGTAGAGCTTCACAGTACGGGACCTAGTAATGAAACAAGTCTTGCAGCCTTTGTTGCCTTCTGCTCGATTTTAATGGGAAAACCGGTACAGAGCCAGATGGTAGTGCTTGGTAATATGACGTTGGGTGGGGTCATCAATCCAGTGGAAGACTTAGCTGGGAGCTTGCAGTTGGCAGTTGATAGTGGGGCAGCAAAGGTGCTGATCCCCATGACCTCATCAGCGGATTTGGTTACTGTGCCGCCAGAATTGATGTCCAAGTTCCAGATTAGCTTTTATGCAGATCCAGTTGATGCGGCCTTTAAAGCTTTAGGGGTTAGCTGACTTTTTACCTAGCCTCAAATTGATTGCAACACGCAGATAGATGGCTGGTCAATGAGGATGAGGAGTGCTCAGCCTGGAGGTGAAGTCGAGCCAAGGAGTGTAAGAATCACTTAATAAGATTGGGGTACTGAGTGTGCGTCCGCAGTAATTGAATACGCAGCAGTTGGTGATGACTGCTAACGCTAAGTTTTTTCAAAAAATATGTGCTCAGGGTATGAATAGAGATTAGTTCAACGCTGAGATAGTGCCCATACTAGGTGCTTGCCCGAGAATAGAAGTCGTAGCGAGGGGAAGCAGATTTGAGACAGATTTTTTTATTATTTGAGGCGAATAGTTCCACTATTTAACGAAAAGGATGGGAAAATATGACCAAATTCAGCTTTTCCGCAGTAGATTCCCTATTCTCGGACAGGCACCTAGGGGCCACGCGATATGTTTCGATGCAAATCGTGACCGACAAAAAGGAAAGTAATAATGTATGAAATTATCTGCCCACATTGCGAGAAAGCATTCAAAATTGATGAAGCTGGGTATGCAGACATACTCAAGCAGGTCCGTGACAGTGACTTTGAGCAACAGTTGCATGATCGGCTTGAGTTAGCTGAGCAAGATAAACGAAATGCCGTCCAGCTCGCCAAGAACGAGGTGGGTAGCGAAATGCAGAAGGCTACCGTAGCCAAAGATACTGAAATTCAGGAGCTGAAAGCCAGACTTGATGCTGGGGAGGTTGCACAGAAGCTTGCCGTGACTGAAGCTTTAAGCGCTGTGGAAAAAGAGCGCGATGAGCTAGCTAACGCACTGAAACAAGCCGAGCGTGATCAGAAGGCAGCCTCTGAATTAGCCGGTACGAGATTCTCAAGGGAGTTGCAGGAGGCGGCTGTAAAAAAGAATACAGAGATCCAGGGCTTAAAAGCCAAGCTCGATGCCAGTGAGCTTGAGCAGAAGCTTGCCATCACCGATGCAGTTAGTTTGGTTGAGAAAGAGCGTGATGCAATAAAGAATAGCCTTGAGCGAGCAGCGCTTGAAAAGCAACTCGCGGAGAAATCACTTAAGGATAAGTACGAGACGCAGATTCAGGATCGTGATGATGCGATTGAGCGCCTCCGCGATATGAAGGCTCGTTTATCGACAAAAATGGTTGGTGAATCGCTTGAGCAGCATTGTGAAACTGAGTTCAATCGCATTAGAGCAACGGCATTTCCGAGAGCATATTTTGAGAAGGATAACGATGCACGAAATGGTAGTAAAGGCGACTATATATTTCGCGACTTAGATGAGGCAGGCACTGAAATTGTGTCGATCATGTTTGAAATGAAGAATGAGAACGATGCCACCGCAACGAAGAAAAAGAATGAAGACTTCCTCAAAGAGCTCGATAAAGACCGCGCTGAGAAGGGGTGTGAGTATGCGGTGCTGGTTTCTCTCTTAGAGCCAGAGAGTGAGCTCTATAATACCGGTATTGTTGATGTGTTTCATCGCTACCCAAAGATGTATGTTGTTCGGCCGCAGCTCTTTCTTCCAATCATTACATTGTTGCGAAATGCAGCGACGAACTCATTGGAGTACAAGACTGAGCTCGCGCTTGTTAAGGCGCAGAACGTTGATGTCACAAGCTTCGAAAGTGATCTCGAAAACTTCAAGAGTGCATTCGGGAAGAACTATGACCTTGCTTCGAGGAAATTTCAAACAGCAATTGATGAGATCGATAAGTCAATTACTCACTTGCAGAAAACCAAGGATGCATTGCTTGGAACTGATCGAAATCTTCGTCTTGCAAACAATAAGGCTCAGGATGTAACGATCAAAAAACTAACTCGGCGTAACCCCACAATGGCATCTAAGTTTGACGAACTTAAGAACCAAGGGTCTTCTGATGCTGAATAATCCTGATGACGGTAACTGGCGATATTTTGCCTTGGAAGTGGCTTTGAGGTAGTTACGGACTCAGGAGGCTGTTAACAGCAAGTTGAGTATAAGCAAGAAAGGGGTGTGAAATAAAATGGATATGAGTAGAAGCCAAGCTGTAGAGCTCGTTGTCGAGCAAGGATTAACTAGAAAAGATGTTGCACAAAAGTTAGGAGTTAGTCCTTCAACGGTAGGAAGATGGGTGAGGCAGTATCTTCAGAATGAAGAAAGAGAGTATTATGATTTATTTACAAACTCCAGTGACGATTTCCAAAGAGGTGTGACCTATCTATTTTTGAAAAGTATTTTAGGGGATAGTTGCAAGTCTGATCTAATCTCGGTATTGGATGGAATATCGGAAAATAGCTGGAGGCGCGCACTCGAAAATGATTCGTATTCACAGAATATAGATAGGGGTTTTATGTTCCTTGAACGCGTAGTTTCAGCTCTGATAGGAGTTGATAAGGTTCCAGAAGGCCTTGGACCACTCTCAAAATATGCAGCAGATCAATGCCCATTAGTATCACGCCATATGACTAGGCACTCACAGGCGCAACTTGTAAAAGAAGTAATAACAAAAGGCATAGATAATCTTGTCGATATTCCTGTTCTTACTGAATCGATAGATAAACTGATTGAGAAAGAGAGTATTGAATATAAGATAGATATCATAAATAAAGCAGAATCTATTCTGAATAATTTATCTTCTATGATTGAGGTAGAGAAGTTTGTGTGCTTCGATCTTGTTGGTGAGGATCTATTAGAAACAATTTCAGCTTTTTCATCGTGGTCAATAGGCAACACCATTTTATTGGAAACTAAGAATATATCAGATATTGATCGTACAAAGAGCGTGTTTGGACCAGCTCTTTATACTTCTTCTGAGTATCCTATGCCAATAGGAAGTAAAGGGACGTATGATCTTCCTTGCCTTCAAATTGAACTTGAAATGATAAATGATAAATGTGATTATGATTTTGAAGAAGGCTTGTTACAAGTGTGGGCTTATGATTATTATCCGCATGAGATAATGACAAGAGTTATTCCAAAAGAGAAAATAAATCACTCGGATTTAGTGGATATTGATAAAATTGCTGAACTTTGTAAGAGTCATGCATATAGTGATCTGGATCAGATCGTTGGAATTGGTGATCCTATCTTAAAAACGTCACCATTATATGACTCAGCGCTGTTTAGTACATTAGAATACATGAGTGGGCGCGATGATTCAGTAGATTTAATAGAAGAATGCAAAGATTTATTGGTATTTCTGGATGATAAATTAAAGAACAGTGAGATAACACAATTGATTGAAGCATATGATATTTTGAAAGAAAATAACATATCAAGGAATAACTATATTCGTTGTCCAAATCATAATTCAAAACCAGCTGGACTTTTTTCTATGTTTTTTTCTGATGAGATTATTTACGACAACGAAATTGAAGTTGTAAATACTTATGATAGTAAAGGTGAAAATACCTTTGTTGCAATTGCTCAGCATGTCGGTGGATAGATTGTGTGATTTTACCGTGTTTAGTCTGTGGGCTGATCGTATTGTGCACAAAGGGGCAACCCAATGGGCCAACCCAAACAAGCCCTATCCACTCAACACCTCTATCAACGTATCACCACTATCCTTGATCGTGCGTAAGGGTTTGAATCAAGCATTGCATTAATTCATACACCCTGCCCCCATTCCAGCCTTCCCCCTGCAAGGAGGAAGACGTTGGCGTATGAAGCAACTTATGCAACTAT
>Ga0209054_1001720_pt1 | contig 11744 bp, 10 predicted proteins | sample SaaInlV_DNA_200m_FD_184689 | JGI IMG/M metagenome (GOLD analysis project Ga0209054, IMG submission 184689) | Marine microbial communities from expanding oxygen minimum zones in the Saanich Inlet - SI075_LV_DNA_200m (SPAdes) (version 2) | ecosystem: Environmental > Aquatic > Marine > Unclassified... | reverse complement strand
ATGCGGCGCCACTCTTTCATCAAACAAGCAGCCAAACGATCTAATTCGATACTCAGAATTTCGCTCGAAAGCCCTGTTATAATTCCTATCCTCAAACGGCTGAAGGAATTCGGTACCTTGGTTGAAAAGCTAAGGTCTAGTAGTTTCGAAGCGGCTTGTTCGCCTGATGTAAAGACTGTAACAATGATTCCTATATTTAAAATTCGGACAAAATAATGCGAGCAGTAGGAATAATAGTGCACGGCGGTCCTGAGGTGTTGGAGTTGGTTGATGTACCTGAGGTGGAAGCAGGTCCGGGGCAGGTTCGAATACGCAATTATGCCGCCGCAGTGAACCCCACCGACGTTGTGGCAAGAAACGGCATGCTCGCAGAAATGCAGAAGAAAAATCCACCGCCCTACGTCCCGGGAATGGATGCAGCGGGCATCGTCGACCAGGTGGGTGAGAACGTCACTACCGGGGTCAAAGTGGGTGACCGGGTCATGGCTATGGTGGTTCCAAGAGCAGCCCATGGCGCCTACCGGGAACAGATTGTGTTAGATCAAAGAGCCGTTGTACCTGCGCCAGCCGGTAGCTCTCACGTCGAAGCCTGCACGTTGCCAATGAATGCCCTCACAGCAAGAATGTCTCTGGATTTACTAGACCTTAAACCAGGCCAGGTGATTGCTGTTACCGGCGGTCCCGGGGCTTACGGCGGCTACGTTATACAACTGGCTAAAGCGGATGGCTTGAAGGTGATCGCAGACGGCGCCGACTCAGATCGAGTCCTCCTTCAGTCATTGGGTGCTGATATCGTTGTCAGCCGAGGGGACGGTTTTGCCGACAAAATCCGCGAACACTTTCCGCAGGGCGTGGATGGCCTCGCAGATGGCGCATTGCTGAATGCGCTAGCGGTTGACGCGGTCAAAGACGGTGGCAGTTTCACCGCCATTCGGGGATTTAAGGGCAAAGATCAACGAGATATTAAATTTACCGCGACGTGGGTCACGGGTTACGACGGGGCTTATGAAAAACTTGACCTGCTAAGAGAGCAGGTTGAAGCGGGTGTGCTGACGCTACGCGTTGCAGGCTCGGTCACTCCAGAGGATGCAGGCCACGCTCATCAGCGACTTGAGCAGGGCGGTACCCGTGGACGAATGGTGATCGAGTTTTGAACCCAACGTTTGGGGTTATTAGAACAGGCTAATCCTCCTCACTTTCAAACCGTTAGCCGGAGCTTTTCAAGAAGGTTCCTCACACTACCCATCATCACAAGGACTATTGGTGAAGCGATAAATTGAGTATGGAATCAGAAGATCACAAGTTGTTTTCGAAACCTACCTATCAATGGTACGTCGTGATTCTTTTGACCACAGTTTATGTGTTTAATTTCATCGATAGGAACATCTTGGCGATCCTCGGGCAGTCGATTAAAGATGACCTGATGATTAGTGATACTGCGTTTGGGTTTTTGGGCGGCATTGCATTTGCCATTTTCTATACGTTTATGGGCATTCCGATTGCGAGGCTTGCGGATCGGAAATCGCGCAAAACAGTGCTTGCCGTCTGTCTGGCGATCTGGAGCGGGATGACGGCAGTCTGTGGCCTAGCACAGAACTTTACGATGTTGCTTTTGGCTCGTATCGGCGTTGCCATCGGAGAAGCCGGGGGTAGCCCGCCGTCGCATTCGATCATCTCGGACTTGTTTCCGGTTTCTAGACGAGCCACTGCGCTGGGCATTTATGCGCTTGGGATTCCCATTGGATCGGCGGTTGGTTTTCTGGCCGGAGGGTGGATCAATGAGATTTTTGGTTGGCGGACAGCTTTTTTTGTAGTGGGAATTCCTGGCTTATTACTGGCACTGTTTGTTTATCTCACCATAAAAGAACCGCCGCCAGTGATGGACGTTTTAAGGCTGTTATGGTCCAAGCGAAGCTTCCGGTATATGTCTATCGGCGGTGCCCTTCATGCCTTCGTCGGTAACGGCATCGGGCTTTATATACCCATGATGTTTCAGCGAAGCCATGGACTTGGTACCGGTGAGATTGGTACTTGGCTGTTTGGTCTTGGATTCTTTGGCATGGTTGGCACATTTGGCGCTGGTTACCTGTGTGATCGTCTAGGTGAGAAAGACCGACGATGGTATATGTGGTTGCCTGGCATCATGACCCTAATGCATGTTCCTTTCGCAGCCTTTACCTATCTATATCATGACCCCCAAATTGCGTTGATGGTTTATGCAGTCGCTTATATTTTAGGTCACGGATACCTCGCGCCGACTTTTGCCATGACCCAAAGCCTGGTACCACTGCGAATGCGAGCGCTGGCGGCAAGTATTTTGTTATTTATTCTCAATATCATTGGGCTTGGGCTTGGCCCACAGATCACTGGCATATTGAGTGATACCATTAATTTGACGACGGATCTGGGAGTGAACTCGCTCCGGTGGGCGATGGTGAGCGTGCTCGTCTTTAATATTATCTCAGCGGTATTATATATAATGGCCGGGCGCACAGTCGTTGAGGACATGCGTTAGCCGATCAAGGTCGAGAGGATACCGGTGTGACCTATCAAACAATAGAAACTGAAAAACGAAATGGCATTCTGATTCTTCGGCAAAATCGTCCTGAGAAACTGAATGCCCGAAACTCGCAAATGTATGTGGAAATCATGGCGGTACTCTCGGCGGCCAGCGATGATGATGAAGTTGTGGCCGTGTTATTAACCTCTGTCGGGAAATTTTTTTCCGCTGGAATGGATTTCGAGAATGACCCTGCACTGGCCTACCAAGTGCAACCGGGTGATTCATCGCTCACTGCTAAAATCAAACGTTCTTTGCCAAAACGCGTTGAAGACGATGTTGCAACCTGGTTACCCGTGTTATTCATCGAATCATTCATCCGGTTTGACAAGCCACTGATCGGCGCGGTTAATGGGCCGGCGATTGGCGAAGGATTTAGTTCCCTGTTGCACTGTGATCTGGTTTTTGCATCAGATTCCGTCTACTTTTGGGCACCATTTGCGCGGGCCGGTGTTGCACCGGAATTCTGCAGTACACTATTGATGCCCGAGCGTCTCGGTCGAAGTCTGGCGAGTGCTGCAATCTACCTGGGCCATCGAATCAGTGCAGCGGAGGCCAAGTCTGCTGGGTTTGTTCTGGAAGTGTTCGCACATGGAGACACCTTCGAGCCAGCCGTCTTGGCGAGTATTCAGGAAGGCCTGGCATTAACAGGGCCACCGGAGCTGCGTACGAAAACCCTGAAACGCTATAAAAGGCTGGTTTATCAGGACAGTGATCGCGAAAAGCTGTTGGCACAGAGCCGCAAGGAATTTGAGCTTATCCGCGAAATAGGTCGGTCAGGTGATACCAAAAAGATGCAAGCGTATTACCAGAAAGTGCTGCCGGGTTAGTCGTTACATTACGGTACCAGCTCACACTCAGCATGCTAATCCCGGTAAGTTGACCAATACCTGGGTGTCGATTCAAACACATCGAAATAAATCACCCGATTATCCTACTGCGTGATGTGCCTTTCGGTTTGATGGGGCGCCTTGGAAACGTGATTACCTCGAGTGGTGAAAACTAGCGACCCAGGCTGTGTGAATAGGGGTTTTGATTCTATAATTTCAATTTTCGGAAGTTATGAGCGCTAATGAGGTTAATACCACAGAACTTCTGTAGTATTTTGTGACGTAAGTTCGTCCAATTAGAGGCTGCAGAGTGAAACCGCCACCAGAGACCGTTAGACCGCGCCAAGCAGTAAAAGCCCATGAAAGACTAGACAGGATGTACGACGAGGTCGTGCGCCTTGATCTAAGCCGGAATGTTCTAGAACTGGATCTGTACGGATACACTATTGTTCATGACGCAAAGCCCCTATCCTTCTTCGAAGAGCTACGAGCCACCATTCTCAAGCTTGGTGAAGAAGATCGACAAAACAACAAAACTATCCCACTTGCGGGTAAAGACGGTGCCAGCTATCTCGTCCCCTGGTTATTAGCCAGGGGCAGGATCTTTGAAGAAGCGGTGATGGCGGAAAAGCCCCTAGCACTCATTACCTACCTCATGGGTGAAAGCTGCCAACTCAGCAGCAATCATGCTCACGTACGTGTTCAAGGTGATCCACCCCAAGGTATGCATACCGACTCACCCTTAATGCCAGACCCACTGCCCGATGCCCCGGTTGCTAGCAATGCCATGTGGGTAATCGATGACTTTAGTTTGGAATCTGGCGCAACCTTGGTCGTACCAGGCTCTCATAAAAAACGCAGCAACCCACCGGCCAACGCAATGGAGATGGCAATACCCATCGAAGCTCCTATCGGCACCGTCATCGTTTTCAATGGCAACCTCTGGCATAGCGCCGGCGCACGAAAACTGCCTGGTGAGCGCGTTGGCATGACGCAGTACTTCCGGCGTATGTATGCAATCCCACAGGAAGATCTAAACGGTGTGATTTCGGATGAAGTTATTGCACGAAACCCGTCACGTTTCGCGCATCTTGTAGGAAGAGATAGCCCCTACCCAGGTCAAGATTTTGAATTTTTTAATTTAGAAGGCGCTAAGTACTTCGGGCCAACATCAGATTCGAGGGGATAAGTTTGCCTGACCAATTCGAGATAGAATCCGATTAAGCATTGCTATATTGCCACTGCCTTTCCCCAGGTCGCAAAAGCACGCAGACGAAGATATCGATGGTTTTCTGTTGATACCTAATGCCGCCCCAGATTGAACAAGTTATAAACTGCGGCGTGAGTTCCTGGAAACACTGTGCCTGCTTCATGGATTTAAACTTTCGCATGCCCCGCTCTCTCACTCGTGTTGGCCTGCGCGAAAGCTCCACCCGATTGTTAGCATACTGGGATGTATCGTGAATTGATTCAGGGACCAGTTCTCTATGAGCTACGTTGTAGCTTCGAAATTTTGAACCAAACTTATGACACCACAGCCGAATAGCTTCGTCGCTAACTACAATATCGCGTTCTGCTATCAAGTCTTCTATCTCTCGATGACTGAGATTGAATCGGTGGTAGAGCCAGACTACCTATTGGATGATTTCAAATGGAAATCGATCGCGCTTGCACAGTTTTGATTGGTTCATGCGAGAATTATCACCTGAGCTGAGTTAACTTGTCAGTATCTTCAGGACCCTGTTTAGCGTTCAGACGCACTTGGCTGGTGACGCGAAACGTGGTTTATTCTTCTTATCCCCTTATTGATCATTCAGGAGTAGCAGTGACCGAATCTACAGAGGATTTATCTTTTTTTGATATTGTAGGAAACGTCCGCGCGATGCGTCGATTGAAACCTGACCCGGTTCCAATGAACGTGATGTGGAAGGTCTTAAATGCAGGGGTACAGGCGCCTTCAGGACAAAACACACAGCCCTGGAAGTTTGTCCTTGTGGGCGCCGCGGATCGCAAAAAATGGTTTGCTGATCGATACGCCGCGGCATTCGAGTCCCGCTTTGGCTTGAAAACAAATCCGGCAGAACGAGGTAAGTATCGAACGAACGGCCAATTGGGTGCCCTATATCACCAGATGGACCATCTTCATGAAGCGCCGTATTTATTGCTGGTGTGTGGCGAACGAGACTGGCCGTTTAAAGTCGCACAGGAAGATCGGGTGGGTCTTGCACCACCTAACTATGGCGCCGTTTACCCTTGTGTGCAGAATATATTGCTTGCATGCCGCTCACTGGGCCTTGGCGCCGCACTCACCACGATGCACCAGGTATTTGAAGAAGAGCTACATGAGTATTTTGATATCCCACAAGATTTTGGTGTCGTCGTAACCATCCCCATCGGATACCCGATGGGTCGATTTGGTCCAGTAACGCGCACCCCTGCTGCTGATAAAACCTACCTTGATCGCTGGGGAGCCTCATAACTTAACCGCCGTGACTCAAAGGAAAATATTTATGGCAGCGGGACTATGGACGTCTCCAGATCGGTGGCGATTTGCAGCGCGGCGCTGCCGACACCGGAAGACCCCGCCGTGATGAGGATCGCCTCACCGGCTTGCACTTTGGCCTGGCTAACCATGGCATCATGGGCGGTGATAAAAACATTGGGAATGGCGGCCGCTTCCAGATAGTTAAGATGCTCGGGGATTGCCATCAAACTAGCGGCATCGGCAGCTGGCGCAATTCCAACACACCGCCCGCATCCCCCGGGACGGTCCACCATTGATCGATATTTTTCTCGTCAGGCAAGTCCAAATTCCTTCGATGTTTGAACCTTTATTGACTGGATACTAAATCTGAAAAGGTCAGAAGGCAACTTGATTTCGTACCCTTGACCTTTGCGTGCCCAGACAGGACATCCGTCTTCTTAAGCCCAGATCGTTATTAGTTTGGCCAAGAAGGTCCGTTGAGATACTTGCCCGCCTGTCGATAGGCATCATCTGGCAAGCAGTTTCGATTGCTCACGAAATAAAGGCCTACGGAGGCTACTTCGATATTCAGAATATTGGCGAGGATAGGAATTATGACAGGGCTTTTCGAGCGAAAGTCTGAGTATCGAATCAGCTCGGTTGCCTGCTTGTTTGATGAAAGAGTGGCGCCGCACGACGAGTAGTGGTTAAACGCTACCAAGTTTTTTTGTTGTTTGTGGTTATTGGCTGACCTGGTGATGGGCGATTAGCCAACGTAATTTTCTGTTGGCGTAGGGATAAATGCGCTGCCGTAGTTTCAACCATCAGATAGCGGCAAAGAGATCGTTTTGCGGCCCTTGCCCTGGCCTTTGCCGCCGCACAGCATCGGGCGGTTCACGTTGCTTCAGATGCGCTAGAATGGTTTGGGTCTGGGTCGGGGTTTGGGTCCGGCCCCTTATGTTGAACAATCGGGAACGTAGAAGGTTCACGTGTGAATTGGCGTTGATAATCACTAAATACTAACTGTGACAGATTGAGTTAAAGTCAAGCTAAATGGTTTTTAAGTTGCTGTTAGACTCGTGGTGGAAACACAAGGGGTGAGGCGATGATTCAAGGTAAGCAATCGAAAGGCAACACGTGAGTTCAGCAAAAGAACCGCAGAGCGGCGGTGCATATGCTAACTACGTGCTATTTGTACTGGTTCTGGTTTACATCTTCAACTTTATCGACCGCAACATACTTTCGATCCTGGCCGAAGACATCAAAGCTGATCTGGCAATCAATGATGCCCAAATGGGTTTTTTATACGGCACGGTGTTTGCCGTTTTCTATGCCGTCTTCGGCATCCCCCTGGCACGTTTTGCCGATGTTTGGTCGCGACGCAGCTTAGTCTCCGTGGGTTTAGGTTTCTGGAGTTTCATGACGGCGGCATCTGGCCTCGCACGCTCTTTCGGTGTGTTAGCCCTATGCCGTATCGGTGTGGGCATTGGCGAGGCTAGTGCCTCACCGGCAGCCTACTCGATGCTCTCGGATTACTTTCCGCCTCGGTTACGCGCAACCGTGATTGCAATATATGCCGCTGGTGTTTACATCGGTGCAGGTATTGGCATATTTCTCGGCGGCTACATTCTGGAAGCGTGGCCGCAAGCATACCCCACCAACCCGCCGTATGGCCTGAAAGGTTGGCAAGTGGCGTTTATGGCCGTAGGCATTCCTGGGCTGATTATGGCCATATGGGTGCGGACATTGCGCGAACCAGTGCGTGGCATCAGCGAAGGTTTGGTCGCGCCAAAGCACCCTCATCCATTCCGCTTATTAGGCCAGGAACTCTTGGCTGTGGTGCCACCGTTCAATCTCATAGGCTTGCGGTCACACCCTGCGGTGCTTCGAAAAAACCTGATTATGGCATCAGTCTTTGCCCTAGGCGCCTGGGGTTTGATCTGGGTCACGGGCAGTGTTGCTCAGTGGGTAACCACGGGTTTCGGAGTGTGGGTGACGTTCACTTGGGCGCAATCGCTAAAAATACGTGACCCAGCCACCTACAACATGATGTTCGGGTCAAAAGCGTTCATTTACACCATGCTGGCTTTTCCGTCGATGGCCTTTATAGGCTACGGTGCGGGTTTTTGGATCCCACCATTGATACTTCGCGCGCATGATGTGGGCGTCGCGGAAGTTGGGTTGTACATTGGCATTGGTGCAGCGCTGGGTGGTTTTGTGGGTATTACCAGTGGCGGCATGCTCGCTGACAAATTGAAGACGCTTTTCCCTAGTGGACGCCTTGTACTCGGTTACGTCGTTATTGCTGGAAAGGTACCGTTGTTGTTGTGGCTTCTTTATACCGATAGTTTGGTTGCCGTCTACATTATTAACTTTTTCTTAACCGCGTTCTCAGCCTGCGCGGGTGGGGTCCCGCCTAGTACTGCAGCCGACCTTGTTATGCCGCGAATGCGCGCGGTGGCTGGTGCCTACTACATTTTGCTGAATACGTTCATAGGCTTGGCGCTCGGCCCTTATGTGATCGGTCAAATTTCGGTCATGCTGGGAAACACCGGTATGGATGATGCGGATTCTCTGCGAGGTGCCATTGCGCTTGCCATACTCAGCCTGGTACCGGCACTCTTTTTCTTGATTATGGCGCAACGTCATTTACCAAAAGATGAAGACAGCCGCCTGGAACGAGCGGCAGCGCTTGGTGAAGATGCGCAGGTGCGAATGGGAAATTAGGATTGGGGACGCTGTCAAATGCTCTAATCAAATAATTTGGTGTCGAAGCAAATGATTTGGGGTCGAAGTAAAATTTACATTCTTCTCCTACCTCAAACAGAGGCAATGGCGTAGAGATAAAACGGGACAGATCTATTTTACTGTAGTTAAACTACTTTTCTGGCTTACATATTCAATGTTGGCCTGCGTTGTCCTCGATGTTCAATACGAATACCTATGCGACTTTCAATTTCATCGATAAACGAACTGTTTCCTGTCAATTGATTTCGAGATAGCGCAGTTTGAATAAAATGATGTGAAGACTCAGCACCCCCGTGGTCTTCAGTAAACGATTTATATGCATCTTGTCTAGATTGGAGTGAGCCACCCAAAGCCAAAAACTTGGGTCATCATCCGGAAGGTGTCAACCTCATATGGACAGTTAGCTAAAAGATAACATTCATTTTGTATATCCGGCAGCGCGTAAAGTCGGGAAGTTAACCCTGTCATCAATGATGCTACCGTCTTCGTTTGGCACAATGGGGTTGATCGCTACTGATAGCGGTGGCATAGCAACCATCGGCCGCCCCTTAACAAAGCGCTCAGGGTTCAGCGCGTAGCGCTCATCCAGGGCTTTTTGTTTATCGATGGCAACGACCCTATATCGCTCTGCAAATACTTGCTCAGGCGTGAAGCCTGCCAAGCCGCTGTGATGATGTTTGTCGTTATACCAATCGAAGTACGCTTCACACCAGGCTCTGGCGTGACCTACATTCTCGAAGCGACCAGGATAGTCTGGCTGATATTTCTGGGTTTTAAATTGACTCTCACTGAAGGCATTGTCATTGCTTACACGGGGTCGGCTATGGCTGCAGGTCACATCCAACTCTTTCATGTGGTCGAGATAGCCGTGGGCAATCATGGGTGACCCCCGGTCCTGATGGATCGTTAGCTGGTCTGGAGTGATGAGATAGCGTGCAGTGGCTTCTGCCATCAACTGGGTGGCAAGTGCGCTGTCTCTTTGCGTGAGACCATCCAGGCAACCGCAAACCGGCTGAACAGGTCGAGCACAACATACAGCGACAAGTACACGCCACGACGAACCAGTGGCAACTTCGTGATGTCCCAGGACCAGACATCGTGCGGTGCGGTGGCCAATAACCTTGGGATGGCATGATGCTGCGCAGGCCGTTGATGACGACGTTCACCTGCTTCCTGCTTCCTGATTACTGCGAAGAATGCGGTGCATGGTGCTCACAGAACAATGATATTGGCTCTGTTCCAGTAAGCGTTGATACACGGCTGCAGGCGCTTGATCACAATGCGCTTCACTGTGCAGAAGCGCAGTCACAACAGCCCGCTCTTGCTGGCTCAAGGCTCGAGGTTGTACTGCATGTAAACGAGAACGCCGGGGTGGTTCATCATTATCTGCGCGTTTGCGCCGAGCTGCCACAGTACTGCGATTGAGCCCCAATACCTGACAGGCTTTCACCATCGAAAGCCTTGCAGGGCGTTGCGTCAGGGCAACATTCACTGCTCGTTCCCATTCTTCAAGTGATCGAAGATCGTGAATGCTTTTTTTTGGAGATCAAGGCAATCATTTGCGATATCGAGCTTGCGGCTCAGTCGCGCATTGTCTTTTTCAAGCTGGGCAATACGCCTTTGATCTGGTGTCATTGACGGCACTGGGCCGGGTAAGCTTTTACTAAGTCCCTGGACGCCGTGCTGAGCGTACTCAGGCCGCCAGTCGGCTAGCTGGTTGCTATAGAGCTTCTCACGTCGCAATAAGCCACCGAGTTCGCCGTGCTTGCAAGCATCAGCTTCAGCGATGATACGTAACTTAAAGTCTGCGCTGAATTGACGACGCGTTCGCTTCTCCAATACCGGGTTGGGCATAACCTGCGTATTATTTAAATCTGATGGTGGTTTTGGCATTTTTCTAACCTGCATGGTTCACCCTGAAATTTATGTTATCCCAATTACGTGCTGTATGGGATCAGGTTGACACACAATGGGGTAGTAACTTCCTACGCGAACCGGGAATAAACTGCATACAGGCATTCTCACGTGTGACCCTATCGATGGCGAGCCAAGCCGATATGATCACGGGCGGTTCTAGCGGCCAATAGTTGTAATCCTGATGCCAAGGTATTTCTTTAGCACCCGGTCCCTTGTCAAAAAAGTGCGCGAGCCAAAGCAAAAGGTCTTCGCCAACAATGCTGTTCATCTTCGCCACCATTTCTGGCAGCGTGGATAAACGGTAGGCTAACGCTGAATCTAAAACCGGTTGTGATGTCTTGGAATCAGGCGCGCGTGCCAACCTTCTTCAGGATAGGGCGCAGGTTTTGTTTGCAGCAATGCCGTGACCTCGCCGCTAAGCTTATTCATCTCAGCTGTGGGCATGGCTTCAAATGGGCCGATAAAACCTTGTTTGTGAAACTGAGCAACTTGGTCGGCATTGAGTTTACTTGGCACTGTTAGCACTTCACTTTTATTGGCCAACTTTGTCCTATAAATATACCGACTCTCGCGAGAGGATAAGAATTATAACAGGGCTTTTCGATCGAAAGTCTGAGTATCGAACCAGATCGGTTGCCTGCTTGTTTTATGAAAGAGCCGTTCAGACCACCTGAAGAGCTTTCTGGATCAGTAGTCCGAGTTGGCGAGCTCTGTTGGGTAATCGCCGCCTGGTATGAGGATTGCTGGACGTTACGCCAAGAACCGGCGCCAAGTCTAAACCAAATTATGGCGGTCGATTGACGCGGTCCAGAGGTTTTTAAAAGCGATAGGGTGGCTAGTACTGAGCCGTCCCACCGTCGACACTGAGCAGCGCGCCGGTGATCCCGCCACCCACATCGCTTGCAAGCAGAACGGCAACGGCCGCTACTTCTTCTACCGTGTTGGGCCGTTTAATCGCTGCTTCTTGTGAGAAGGTGGTGACCATTTCATCGAAGGTCATGCCCATTGCCTCAGCGGTCTTGGGGCCACTGTCCCGAACAATGTCCGTGATAATGAGGCCCGGACAAATCGCGTTCACTGTAATGCCTTCGGTACCAACCTCTCGAGCGATGGATTTTGTCATTCCGTTCACGGCGTGTTTAGCAGTGCTATAGGCGGTCAACACTGGTTTGCCGTGCTTGCCCTCCATTGAGGAGATATTGATGATGCGGCCCCATTTTTGAGG
>Ga0209054_1001715_pt1 | contig 11774 bp, 5 predicted proteins | sample SaaInlV_DNA_200m_FD_184689 | JGI IMG/M metagenome (GOLD analysis project Ga0209054, IMG submission 184689) | Marine microbial communities from expanding oxygen minimum zones in the Saanich Inlet - SI075_LV_DNA_200m (SPAdes) (version 2) | ecosystem: Environmental > Aquatic > Marine > Unclassified ... | reverse complement strand
AATTGAGGGCTGGATGAAAGGGCCAATATCCAACACCCTTTCAACAATTTATGTATTAATGTTTTTTGTTCTATTGATTAATTTTACAAAAGCAACAAAGGTTGAAAAATAGCAACGTAATAAGTATCAATTAAACACTTAATTTAAGTAAGATTAGACAACCATTAGGAGCACAATGAAATTATTACTTTCTCTATTTTTATCTTTACTCATTTCATCTGCAAATGCAGGTTTTTCAGAAGGCTTAGACGCCATGAGAAATGGCGATTACAAGACTGCCATATTTAACTTTAATCAAGCTCTTGAAAAAGAAGAGCAGGATGTCTTTAAGCCTATGATTAGACGGTATATGGCGATCTCTTATTATTATGCTAATGATGATATAGATAACGACTATAAATTATCATTTAAAAACTTCATGCTTGCCTCTGAAAGATTCGATGAAGATGTTTTGCACTATCTTGGGAATATGTATTATTTTGGTCGCGGTGTTGATCAAGATTACACAAAAGCTAAAGAGAGTTTTGAGAAGGCAAATAAATATCAAGAGAATGAAGGTTCATTATGGCTTTTAGGTAAGATTTATTTAAATGGTCATGGTGTTGAAAAAGACTTTGATAAAGCTAGAGAGTATTTTGAGCGAGCTGATGCGATCGATAGTGCTAATGCCCAGTTTGAATTAGCGCATATGTATGAGTATGGCAAAGGTATGTCAGTCAACATTCCAAGAGCTTTAGAGTATTATCGAAAAGCTGCAGAAAAAGGCGATAGCGATGCTCAATATAAGATTGATATTCATACTGGCAAATTAGATAAAAAAGATCGCAATCTAGATTTCGAAAAAGCGCTTAATTACACCTATGGATATACAAGCGATGTAAATTTTGATAAGGCTATTGAGTACTATCAAAAAGCTGCTTATCAAGGTGACGCAACTTCTTTGTACAATATTGGGTTTATTTATGATCTTATCTCGACTACCAAGACAGCAAACCGCAGTATTGAGTTTTATAAAAAATCAGCGGAAATGGGTAATATATATGCGCAAACAACGCTTTCAAGTAAATTCTTTTTAGGTGATGGTGTTGATATTGATAAGACAAAATCTTTTTATTGGGAAGAGAAGGCTGCACTTCAAGGTAACGTTAATTCTATGAAAGAAGTCGCTACAAATTATTATTCTGGCATAGGTGTTAGTAAGAACTATGATGAAGCAATTAGGTGGTATCAAAAAGCAGTGGATCAAGGTGACAAAGAATCTATTTATGATTTAGCAAATATGCATAGAAAGGGAGAAGGCTTTGATAAAGATACTGACAAAGCTGTTGAACTATACACCCAGGCTGCTCAGATGGGCTATGGAAAAGCACAAGATAAATTAGCTAAATATTATCTAAGTGCTCTTTATGTGAAGCGTGACTTTCAAAAAGGCTTTGAATGGGCAAATAAAGCCGCAGAACAAGGTATTGCTGGCGCCTATAGCAAGCTAGGTTTCTTTTATCTAACGGGAAAGGGTATTGTTGAGGTTGATGCCGAGAAGGCTTTTGATTATTTTAACAAAGCGGCAGACCTAGGAGATCTTAAAGCGATGACTAATCTGGCAAAGCTTTATTTAAGTGGATTTGGAATAAAGAAAGATAAGCCTAAAGCATTCAAGTTGTTCAATAAGGCAGCTGATTTAGGCCATGCAGAGGCTCAGCATAAAATGGGATATTTCTATGATTTTGGTATTGTTGTCCAAAAAGATTTAGTAAAAGCGAAGGAGTGGTATCAAAAGGCGATCGACCAAGATTATAAGAAATCTCAAATTGCCCTAGGTGCTATGTATTATTATGGAGATACAGATTCTAACATACCATCAAATTATAAGAAGTCAGCCGAGTGGTATAAAAAGGCGGCTAACAATGATAAAGAAGATGAAGAGGATAAACCAGTAGAGATAAAGACCACAAGCTCTGGGTCAGGATTCTTTGTCACTCCAAATCATATCGTTACTAACAATCATGTCACTTCAGGCTGTGATGAAATCCAAGTAAAAAACAAAGGCTATACTTCTGATGTTAAGTTACTTGATACAGACTCGACAACAGATCTTTCAATCCTAACAACGGGCAAACCTAGCAAGAGTTTTCTATATTTTAGAAACCGTAAGCCAGTGGTAACAGGAGAGCAGTCCCTGGCATTAGGCTATCCGTTCTCATCAACACTAGGATCAGAGCTTAAAGTCACAAGTGGCAATATTGCAGCATTAACAGGATTTAATAACAATATCGCAGAACTTCAACTTACATCTCCAGTGCAACCTGGCAATTCAGGAGGTCCACTACTTGATGACAATGGTAATGTTATTGGTGTGATTGTTTCTAGACTAGAATCATCTTCTGAAATTACAGGAAGCCGCCCAGCTCAGAACGTAAATTTCGCTGTTAAATCAAACATGGCTAAAATCTTTATGGATCTAAATATGGTGGATTATCAAGTTAGAAAATCAAACGGCGCTAAGGAAGTTAGCCAGATTGTTACTGAGGCGAAAGAGGCAACGGTGCAGGTGATTTGTAAGGAGAAGGAATAGTGAAAGAAAATAACAAAAACATAATCAGTTATTGACTCATGAATACACATTATCTTGAAAAATTGTATGAAAGATCTAGTGAAGATACTCAAATATATGAAAAATTTAAATTTTCAGAGTTTGATTTTATTAACGGATATATTGCCCGTAAGGCGTTATTAAGTAAATATAATTTATGGATTGATATCAGTAAGAGAGATATAGACGCCCTCTATCGACCTATTATATTTGAATTATTGATAGAATTTTTTAAAATAAATTATAGAAATGTAAATAAAACCCCGCCCAAGATTGGCGAGAAATATCATAAAGGAAATAAAAGGTATGAGGTTATTGAAACTGGATTCGATATTAGAGGAGATGAGGCGGCTAGATTAAAGTGCATTAGTCGCGGCCAAGACAATATAGTCAATCAAGTTCTTGATTATTTTTATGCTGATTATATTAAGCTTGATGATGATTCTGGCAGTTCAAATAGGGGTACATTCAAACCAATGATAGATTTTATCTATCAAGCAATTGGCATTAAATATAGTTTTTCGTCATTTAACACTAAGTTTGCCATTGTTTGCTCTAAGAGGCATTTTGAGGGTAGTTTTGTTTTAAAGGAGAGAAAGGCATTTCCATATGAATATATAACCAAAAATGAAGAGACTCAGCCTAATCTACCGTTAGAAGATTTTATGTTCTATGTAGCCCCAGACTTTGAAACTATAGAGGACTTTGTTATAGATAATGATGTTAGTTTAGATTTGGTTATTTTCTTTGGAAATAAAGAAAGCTTACAAGTGCAACAAGAAATAAATAGAGGATCTATAAAGCAAGTAATTTTTATTGGGAGTCAAGAGCCTGATGTCGATAATTTATTAAAATGGAGTTGGACTCTTCCAGAGTTTCAATATTTTGATGAAAAAATTGACGAAACTAGCATTGATATAGTAAAAATAAATAATGAAGAGCTTAACAGGCTAACATTTAAATTTTTAAAATATATTAAAGATATTGAAGATAAGTACGGTATTAATTTAAGATCTATATGCCTATTTATTTCCTATTTATATTCTATTGTAATTCCTTCTGAAGAAAGTAGGCTTGCTAATAAGATAGAGGATATCACTTATCGATTTAAAAAAAAATTAAAGCAAGTGCTGGCACAAGAGCTTTCAGTCATTGGTGTCGACCATACAGAAGCATATATTGAATTGTTAGCTATTTACCACGAAGCTTTGAATCAGGTCAGCTTTACTAATAATGTTAAAGCCATGCAACTTAAAGACTTGAAGGAGACAGAATACCTTTTGGCACCCTCAGGGCAAACATTAGAGGTTTGGAAGTATGAAATTAGAAGGGTTAATTGGCAAACGGTTAAAGTAATAAGTCTTAGTAAGTTTAGAGAGCTTACAGAGCAATCGACTGTTACAGTCTTAGCATTAGAAGACAAGGAATTATTTCAAGAGATATATGGTGGAATCCACGACATACAATGGCTTTTATATGACAATGAGTATGAAAATTTTAATAATTTTAAAGCTAAATATGATGATGAGTTAATAGAAGAATATAAATCTGAAGATCGGAAGATATTAAGTGGCATTGATTATCCACATGAGTTAAAAGTTGAAACGACTTCATCGTTAATTAATCGAATTTTTGATAAAGATATTTCTGGCATAAGTAAAGGGTGCGAGATAAATCACCATGACCACATCTTTAAACAAATTGTTTTTTTTGATGATATGAGTATTATATTATCTGCAAATAGTAGCGTGGTTTTAATTGATGAAAATAATAAGCATGTCAATAATAAAGTGGGTGATTTAAAGATTGGTGACAAGGTTAGAATTTATGAGAATCAACATAAGGATGTATTGCTGAATAGTATTATTCAGTCAGATGAAAATGGGAAGTTTCAACAAATATTGAAAGACTCAGAGAAATTAAAAAAAATCTTAAAGGGTTATTGTGATAGCGATATCAAGATTCAGGCATTAGCAATAAAATGTAATGTAGCAACTAGTACTGTCATAGGGTGGTTTAAATTAGGCTCAAGTACAAAGTTTCCACAAAATTTAGGCAAGTTAAGGGATCTAATGAGTGAAGAGGATTATCTTCAAATCTACAAAAGTAATAAGAATTACAAAGGCATAACAATTGCTGTGGGTAGGGATTTAAGCGATGAAATTTCGAATTACATTATTAGAGGTGAAAAGGGGTCATTGTTATCCAAACTGAACACTGATGCAATTGATCTTATATCACAGCACAATATGCCAATACGAGTGATAAAAAGTATTCAAATTGTTGAAATAGAGGCCAATTAAATGGGACAAAGGCAAATAGAAATATTTCAGGAGACAATACATGAGCAATTGCTTGGGCCTGGTGAATTAGATATATATGGTGATGACAATGTATTTGAAATCATCTCCGATTTTCCTCTTAGAAGATACTATACAGGTATTTTATTTCCAGAAAGAGTCCTTCAATCTCAAGATGAAACCGTTCCAGGGTCAACTGACTCTGATCAGTCGATTGATAGTGAAGAAGAGTTTGAGGACGTAAAGAAAAGTACAAAGGATGAGGTGACACTCTCTAACCACTTCTTTCCTTCAGATATGGGAATTAGTTTTTGTGTTGATAAGAGTACTAAATCGATACAAACTCATTTCTCTTTTGCTGTTTATGGCCAGCCTAAACAGACAGAAATTAGTATAAAAATCACTAGGGATGTCTATCAAATATTAATAAATGAAAAGTACGGCTTTCCTTTTAAGGATATTATTAGCTATGAAGAAATTGATAAGAATTATGGTTTTCTTTCATTAAAAAGAGAGTTAAAAGGTAAAAAAGCAGGAAGGACAGAGGATTATTCTAGTTTTGATGATTGGAAAAATACATGTGATCCAGATTTCAAAGAAATCATTAAATCTGCATATAAAATATTTGAAAAACTTGTCACTAAAGCTTGGCAGAGAACTCCTGTAAGTATATCTAGAGTAATTATCTTATCAGAGACTATTGACTCTCCAAAGCCATTAGTAGATTTCAAGAACGTAGGATACACATTAAAGGTATATGAATTAGGCGATAGAAAGTATATAAAAATACAGTTGGTCAATTTGTTTCCAAGCATATCAACCGATCAGTTTTCTAATACTAAAGAGTTACTTAATGAGTCCTGTATTTTTCAGGCAGAAATTAGCGTAGACACTAGAAATCTACAAACCTATAAACCTTTTGATATAACAAAGACTTATATTGATAAAGAATATCAAAAGTTGGAATTCCTCTACAGAGACGTGAAGCATTTTTCTATTGGCCACAATTGTGCTGCCGAATGGGAGCCTTTAGAAAATCCTAATCGAGTAAAAACAACTTTTATACCGATTTATGATCTCAAAGCCACTAAAACAGATATCCCTAAATTAAAAAATATTCCTTTATATGATTTATCTATTTGGGGAAATAGTCAGGATGAGGTGGTTATACAATTGACTGACTTTGTAAGTGAGTACAAAGACTGGATACACTCACAAAAACAGCAACAGGATGCGCAATCTAATATCGGCATTCAGTTAGTTAATCAATTAGATATAGTTTTAGAGAGGCTAAATGAAGGTTTGCAACTATTAGCAAATAATAATAAATTATTTAAGACATTTCAATACGCAAATACCGCTATGTTATTACAGTTTTCCTTAGGTGAAGACTTCTATCAAAACATACAAAATACACACTTTAGGGAATCTTCCCCTGATTTTAGCGACAAACAAAAAGAATTTTCTTATAGACCATTTCAACTTGCCTTTTTATTAATCAGCCTTGAAAGTGTTATCAATCCAGAATCTAAATATAGAACTGAGGCTGTTGATTTAATTTGGTTTCCAACAGGTGGCGGTAAGACGGAAGCATACTTGTCTGTGGCGGCATTAACAATTATTTGGAGAAGGGTGTCGGCTAGTCATTATGGCGGTGTATCGGTTATTATGAGGTACACGTTGAGACTACTAACAGCACAACAATTTGAAAGAGCTAGTAGGCTTATTACTGTCTTAGAGTATTTACGAGGGCAATTTATTCAAGACTTTAAGGATGAAGTAATATCAATAGGATTATGGATTGGTGGCTCTTCTACTCCAAACAATTTGAAGGACGCAATTGATGTTGTTAAAAATATCGACAAAAAAGGCGAGTCGGCGAATCAGTTTCAACTGGATAAATGTTCTTGGTGTGGATCTAAACTTATCCAGGATAAAGGTTTAGGCTTTTATCAGCATGCTTTCCATGTTCGTGAAAGAAAAATGGATTTGAAAATTAAATGTCTAAATAGGGAATGTTTTTTTCATAACAAAGAAGGCTTGCCAATCAAAGTTGTTGATGATGTTATGTATAGCAGCCCACCTTCTCTAGTATTTGCAACAGTTGATAAATTTGCAATGCTTAGTTGGGTTGAAGAGGGGCATAATTTTTTTAACAGCTTAAATAAGGTTGATGCCTCACCTCCAGATTTAATTATTCAAGATGAGCTTCACCTTCTTACAGGACCATTGGGATCTATCGTTGCCTTATTTGAAGCTGTTATAGAAGATCTATGTACTAAAGAAGGCATAGGTCCAAAAATTATTGCATCAACTGCAACAACTCGCAATACTAAAGAGCAGGTGAAGCAATTATACGGAGATCGTTCAGTAAATATATTTCCACCACCAGGACTATCGCATGAAGATAGTTTTTTTGCAAAACAATCTGACCATAGCAATAGGCGATATTTAGGATTTATGCCTACTGGTAAAACTGCAGTTGATTCTCAAATACACTTGTTAACAACATTATTCATTGCAAGATTAAAAATTTTCATAGAAGATAATGATGAGGTTAACCCATATTGGACACTAGTCTCTTATTACAACAGTTTAAAGGATGTCGGTAGAATGTCTAATAAGATTGGTGATGAGCTTCAGGCGTTAGTTAGGCAGGTGCAAAAAAGACTAAAACTGTCTAAATATGGATTTAATTTTTACGACTTAAAGTCCAGGTCTAAAGAGCTAACTTCTAGAATGGATAGTGCAAAAATAAAGCAAAATTTAGATCAGATTGAGCAAAATTTTGCGCTGAAGAAAAGTAAAAAAGGCAATGATTATGTCAGTAATGATGTTGTTGACTTTATTCTTGCAACCAATATGTTATCTGTTGGTATTGACATAGACAGGTTGAATATCATGCAGATCAATGGAGTGCCTAGAAATATTGCCGAATATATACAAGCATCTTCACGAGTTGGGCGCAAAGACAAGGGTTTGGTTGCGACCTTGTTCGATTCTAATAGGGCTAGAGATAAGTCGTATTTTGAAAATTTTTTATCATTTCATCAGTCACTGTACAAGCAAATTGAGCCGTTAAGTATTACTCCATTTACTGAAAATACTATCAATAAGATGATTTCTAGTTTAATGGTTACTTACATAAGGCATAAGCAAGGCCTTAATAAAAATAAAGATATTAAACACTTTACGATAGAGTCTATTGATGGGCTTAAAGCATTACTAAAAAAGAGATTCCCTGATAATAATAATATTGAATTATGCTCTAGAAGGCTTGATGAGCTAGCAATAGATTGGCACGATAAAATAAAACAGGACAGCCCTTACGATAAATACAAAGGAAAAGAGAATGCTTTGCTATCAACTCCAGATCAAGGCACAGACTCCAAATGGATTGTTATGCAATCAATGAGAGATATAGACAGTAGTAGTTTTATTCAAATTCAACATCCGTTTATAGGTGAAAGCGATGAGTAAATATATACAAACACAAACTAGAAAAATGATAGGATCATTTGCTGGAGTTGGTGCATTAATAGAAGATACAGTTGGTGTTATTAAGATATTACCAATTGATCGCTGGATGTTTTTTAAGCATAATAAACATCTTAATTTAAAATATCATATCCACGATAATCGCCTCCTTTACCGATTAAAGAATGACAAAGGTTTTCCAAAGATTAAGTCATTGATACAAATGCCTGGCAACAGCGTCAAAGGCTTTTCTAATAGTCAATATATTCAACCTTCAGATTTTGAGAATGTTGCAGCAGGAAATTATTTTCCTGAATGGATGTTTTGTCAAAAGTGCAAACGGTTGAATAAAATTAAAGGTTGGTATAAAAAATGGAGTCAGGTTATAGATCAATATGATAGATCTAATTCTCAGTATAAAGCTGACAATTTCACTCCACCAAAATGTGGCTATTGCTATGAAGAAGCTAAAAAATTAAAGAACAAACTAACATTTTATGAATTGACACAAGTACGATTTATCATGACTAGTTCTGATGGCGATATTCGCGATATACCTTGGGATAAATGGATAACTTTTAAAAAGCAAGCGAAAGATAAAGATAGTGGAATAGTTGATTTAAGCTCCTGGAAGTCTTGTTGTGACAATCAAGACTTGAGATACAAACAAGGAGACTCTGAGGAGCTTGCTGGCATATTTATCAACTGCAATAATTGCAATCAACACTCCACTTTAACTGGAATATTTGGTTTGAGTTTCTTTTCCGATAAAGAAAATAATCACAAGTATAAATCAGTGATAAGGTCAAGTAATAGTGTCTATTATCCTATTCTAGTTCATAGTATTTATTTACCAAGTGAAAGTGAAATAAACGATAAAGATCAACTGATGATAGATGAGTGGTTTGAGGATGGTGACGATGTTAGCTTTATGTATAAAGCACTTCTAAAAAAATATACTATAGATGAGATCCAGTCTTATGTTGATGGCATTAATGCTGATTCAGAACAAAAAGAAATTGACTATCGTCAAAAAGAGTATGAATTCATCTTAAGTCATGAGAGTTACAATAAAAATGATTTTATGTTTAGTCATCAGTCAGCTGACTTATTGCAAAAGAATGGCATTGTTAAGCTTGTTAAAGTCGCTCGTTTAAAAATAACAACTGTTCAAACTGGATACACTCGTCAAGAGCCACTGGATGTGGATTTATTCTTAAGCGGAGATATTGATAAAATCAAACCTCAATACACTTCAACAAATGCCAAAAATACGGAGTACTTACTAGGAATGGAAAATTTTGGTGAAGGTATCTTTATGTCATTTGATGTTGAACATATAAATAATTATATTGATAGCCAAATGTCTTTACTAGAAGAAGTATTTGATAAGAGTAGAAATAGTCCATTATTTAAAACTAAATTTACAAATGCAAATCATTTGGGTAAATTTATTTATGTGCATACGCTTTCTCATTTGTTAATGAAGGAACTGGAGTTTTCTTGCGGATATCCTACGGTATCTTTAAGTGAAAGACTTTTTGTTGATGATGAAGACATGAATGGGGTGTTAATTTACACTGTGGGTGGTATGGATGGTAGTTATGGGGGTTTAGCTTCTCAAGCAGACCCGCACAAATTCAAAGACTTATTGGACAAAGCGTTAGATAGGGCTCAAGATTGCGCATCAGATCCAATTTGCTCTCATTCTGAAGGCCAAGGTGTCGGAGAAATGAACTTAGCTGCATGTTACTCATGCGCACTAGTTGCAGAGAATGCCTGTGAATCTTTTAATTCATTTTTAGATAGAACAATTGTATTAAGGTAAGAATAATTGAAGGCTTCAGTAATATTCGATGATGGTGAGTTAAACACTATAATTGTGATAATGATTTATGAGGCATGGAAAGATTAGTTTCAATAAGGTTATAATTACCAAAAATCTTATTTATTAGGAATAATAAATCTAGAGTATTACTGCCACTTTGACGCTTTTTAGAAGTCACCAGCTTCTAACCTTATCTATAAAAAACATTAACTGGAAAATAATTTGAAAAAATATAATCTTAACTTTATAAGTGATGAGGATCTTTTTAATCATGTAAAAAATACTGTAAATAGTTATCGTTTTGATATTGATCTTAAGCAATTTAATTCGAACCTAATAGACCCTATTAAGCTTACTTTTGATGAAGCTGTTTACGGGAAGAGTATTCATGATGTTGTTGAATCAGAAACTATTCGTCAAATTGATAAATCAAATACTAATTTGATTGGTTACTTTCATCAAAATATATTTAAATACATTGGAGTTGGATGGAGCGTCCCAGAAGAAGGGTGGGATGTAGTTCATGAAGGAAAAAAAATATATATTGAAATGAAAAATAAGCATAACACAATGAACTCTTCTTCTTCAAAAAATACATATATAAGAATGCTTGATCAGCTTGTAAATGAGCCAGAATCAACATGCATGCTTGTGGAGGTTATTGCAAGAAATAGTCAAGATATAAGCTGGGATACAACGATTAATAAAAAGAAAGTTTCTAATAAAAATATTAGAAAGGTTTCTATAGATAAGTTTTATGAGTTGGTGACTTCAGATGGCCTAGCATTTAAACGTTTATGTGAAATATTGCCAGAGGTTATTGGTGACGTTGTTAACGAAGTTGATTTAGATAATAAGTCAAATACTGTTTTCTCTGAACTGGAGCAAATATCGCCTAATTTGCTCAAGAGTATATATCTGTTGTCTTTCAAAAAATATGAAGGGTTTAAGGATTTTAATGTCTAAAAAGACTATATCAGAAATGATGCTAGCAGATATTATGTCTGTATCTAAAAGAACTGTAGGAAGTTGGATAAAAAAAGGAAGAGTAAAGCCACTAAAAAATGGGCGCTATTCTTTAGATGGCCTAAGTGATTTTCCCCAAGTAAAGGCGATGCTTGAGTCCAACTGGAAAAAAGAGCAAAAAATAAAGCCTACTCGAAATTACAATTCAATTGAATTATTTGCGGGTGCAGGCGGGTTGGCGATTGGCTTGGAAAGGTCAGGCTTTAATGCGGTAGCATTGAATGAAATAGATAAGAACGCCTGCGCAACATTGAGAAAAAATCGTCCTGATTGGAATATTCTTGAAGGTGATATCAGTAATATTGATTTTACTGAGTATAAAGATATTGATTTTTTATCAGGTGGGTTTCCTTGCCAGGCATTTTCTTATGCAGGAAATAAATTAGGATTTGAAGATACGAGAGGGACATTATTCTTTGAATTTGCAAGAGCGATTAAGGAAATAAAACCTAAAGTATTTTTAGGAGAAAATGTAAGAGGATTATTGACTCATGATAATGGAAAAACATTAGAAGCTATTAAGTCTGTTATTCAGGAGCTTGGTTACACCTTA
>Ga0209054_1001695_pt1 | contig 11859 bp, 16 predicted proteins | sample SaaInlV_DNA_200m_FD_184689 | JGI IMG/M metagenome (GOLD analysis project Ga0209054, IMG submission 184689) | Marine microbial communities from expanding oxygen minimum zones in the Saanich Inlet - SI075_LV_DNA_200m (SPAdes) (version 2) | ecosystem: Environmental > Aquatic > Marine > Unclassified... | reverse complement strand
TCTAATCTTAAAGAAAAAATTATTGGGGAAAAAATTGACAAGAATACTATTGAGAAATTTGTTAAAGATAGTTTGATTTCTTACATTTCTACATTGTTTGATAATGCAGGAACCTATGATCTGTTTGCAAAAATTAATGAAAAAAAAGAACAAACTCAACCATTCTTGATACTATTTGTAGGAATTAATGGAACTGGAAAAACTACATCGCTAGCTAAAATGGCACATTTGTTACAACAAGAAAAATACTCTGTAGTTGTTGCAGCAGCTGACACATTTAGAGCAGGTGCCATTGAGCAATTACGAGAACACACTAAACGTCTAAATCTAAAACTTGTAGCCCAAAATTATAATTCTGATCCGGCAGCTGTTGCTCGAGATGCTGTTTTGTATGCAAAATCACACAAAACTGATTGTGTCCTAATTGACACTGCAGGGAGAATGCAAACAAGTGAAAATTTGATGCAGCAAATTGAAAAAATCACCAAAGTGGTAAAACCTGATATGAAAATTTTTGTAGGTGATTCTTTAGCTGGAAATGATACTGTCAACCAAGCTCGTGAATTTTTTAAGCATGTGGATTTTGATGCTTCAATTTTGACTAAAAGTGATGCTGATGCACGAGGTGGTGCTGCATTATCTATTGTACAAGTAACATCTACTCCTATTCTTTATCTTGGAGTTGGACAGGAATACCCTGATCTTAAACCATTTGATAAGGACTCTTTCCTTGAAACTGTTTTTGGTTCTTTAGGTGGAGTTGATTTTAAGAAAGACCTAACACCTGAACCAACACCAGAACCTGAACCAACACCAGAACCTGAACCAACACCAGAACCTGAACCAACACCAGAACCTGAACCAACACCAGAACCTGAACCAACACCAGAATCTGAACCAACACCAGAACCTGAACCAACACCAGAACCTGAAACTAATGATGAAGATCCTTTCCACGGAATAAAAGATGATGAAATTACAACTTATTCAGAATTATTTGAGGTACCTCCGCCAGAAAGTGATGCTGACGCATCCAATCTTGGTAAAAAAATCCGTGAGTGGATTAAAAATGGAAAACCAAATCCAGGTGAATCAAAATCTCAAGACGTTGAGTCTGATGATGCACAAAAACATGATAAAGAAGAAAAATCTAAAAAGAAAGGAAGGTTCGGGTTCTTTAGGAAATGAAATTAAAAACAAAAAATTTACTCACTTTGGCGGAATTAACTCCAAAGGAATTTTTAGGATTAATTGATGAATCAATAAAACTAAAAAAAGAACTCAAAGGCAAGGGCAACAAACCTGTTTTAAAAAATAAAACATTAACTATGATTTTCCAAAAACCATCTACTCGAACTCGTGTTAGTTTTGAAGCTGGAATGTATCAGTTAGGCGGATACGCAATTAATTTATCTTCTGATGATATGCAACTCTCTCGAGGTGAATCCATTGAGGACACTGCAAAGACTCTATCACGATACACTAATTGTATCATGGCCCGAGTTTATGATCATGAATTACTAGAAAAATTATCTGAGCATTCAAGTGTTCCTGTGATAAATGGACTTTCTGATACTTTTCATCCTTGTCAAATATTGGCAGACTTTATGACTATCAAAGAAAAGAAGAAAAAACTCAAGGGCCTAAAGATTACATGGATTGGTGATGGGAACAATGTTTGTAATTCAATGATTTATGGTGCTGCATTATCTGGAGTAAAAATCTCTATTGCAACTCCAAAAGGGTTTGAACCAAACAAGACTATAGTAAAAGATGCAAAGAAATTAACAACTGTTGAATTAACTACCGATCCATTTGTTGCAGTAAAAAATGCTGATGTTGTAGTCTCTGATACATTTTCATCAATTCATAATCTTGATAAAAAAAGATTGAAAAAATTCCTACCAAAATACCAAGTCAATTCAAAATTAATGAGTGCTGCAAAAAAAGATGCGATCTTTATGCATTGTCTTCCTGCAAAGCGTGGAGAAGAAGTTACATCAGATGTAATTGATGGAGTTCAATCTGTAGTTTGGGATGAGGCAGAAAATCGTCTTCATACTCAGAAAGCTTTGCTAGTTTCTCTGATTCACGCTTAACGTATATAAGAGCAATTTCAAAATCGTTTTTCATATATGGCCTATTCCAAAATATTGCGTCGACTTAGAGAAGAGAAGACCAATTATAGAAAACGTGGTACTATGTTAATGGGCAAGCGCGATTTTATCACAGTAAACATTTCTAACCAAAATACCCAAGTCCAAATTTTAACACCTGGCATGACTGGAGACAAAGTTGTCTCATCTGCTCATTCTAGATACTTGATTGAAAAAGGATGGAAGGGTTCAAGAAAAAGTGTACCTGCAGCATATCTGACTGGATATCTGGCAGGAAAAAAAGCACTTGGCAAAGGAGCAAAAGGTGCAATCCTTTACACTGGAACTAAAAGATATACTCAAAGAATGGCAGCAGCTCTCAAAGGAGTTGTTGATGCAGGACTAGAAGTTCCAGCAAATGAGGAAACATTCCCACCACAAGACAGACTAAACGGTGAACATCTAACTGTAAAAAATGATGTTTCAAAAATGAAATCAACTATTGATAGCGAGGTAAAGTAAATTGAGTCAAACAGCAAAACCACAATCAAAACCACAAGGGCAAGGAGGTCCTAGAGGAAGACCAGTAGTTTATGGACGAGGTGTTCCAGGTGCAACTTCTGATAAACCAAGAAGACCACGAAGAGAACCAGTAGAAGAGGTTTGGGTTCCAAAAACTATCTTAGGTAAAAAAGTTGATTCAGGAGAAATTACATCTTTAGAGGAAATTTTAGAATCAGGATTAAGAGTTCAAGAAGCAGGAATTATCAAAAAATTACTTCCAGATTTGAAAAGTGAAGTAGTAGATGTCGGTATTATTCAAAAAATGACTTCAAACGGACAATCAACTAGATTCAAAGCAATTGTTGCTGCAGGAAATGAAAACGGTTACTTGGGAATTGGTAGAGGTAAATCAAAACAAATGAGAATCGCAATTGAAAAAGCAACTAGTCAAGCATTTCTTAATGTTCAACCAATCAAACTAGGATGTGGTAGTTGGGAATGTAGATGTGATCAACATCATTCTGTTCCATTCAAAGTTAGAGGAAAAGGTGGTAGTGTTACAATTGAAATTATTCCAGCACCTAGAGGATTAGGTCTTGTTGCAGGTGGTAAAATTAAACGATTATTGGAATTAGCTGGTCTTAAAGACGCATGGACTACTGCTAAAGGCTCTACTCCTACAATGAGTTCAACTTCTAAAGCCGTATTGGACTGTCTAAGACAGACATTTAGTCAAGGTTGATGAAAATGACAAATTCAATTCTTGTTGTCAGAATTAAAGGTCAGGCTGATTGTCCGTACTGGGCAACTCATACCATGATGTTAATGAAATTAGAAAAAAAATATCGTGCAACAATTTTGCCTGCAAAAGATAATGTTTTAGGAATGCTAAAAAAAGTACAACACTATGTTTCTTGGACTGAAATTGATTCGTCTTTAGCACAAGAGTTACTTGAAAAGAAAGCAAGAAAAGGTGGATATCAAAAAGTTACTGCTGAAGATCTTAAAGAACTTGGATTTGCAAGTACTGCAGAATTAGGAGCAGCATTGGCTGAAGGAAAAGCAACACTATCAAAATTAAAACCACTAAAACCTTGGTTTGCATTAGCACCACCAGTACACGGATTCAAAAGAAGTACAAAGAAATTGTATGGACAAAAAGGAATGCTTGGAAAAAATAAAGAACTTGACACTATTGTAAGGAGAATGATTTAACATGGCAACTAGATTAAGAAAGACCAGACGACTTAGAGGCGGACGACACATGGGATGGGGACAAGTAGCTCAACACCGTGCAAGTGGTCATAAAGGCGGTCTTGGAATTACTGGTTTTCAGAAACATCACTACAGTAGTTTGTTAAAAGATGAACCAGATCATTATGGACATGATTCAACTAAACCACCTCACCCAAATGTAACAAAAAAATGGACTAGCGTTAGAGACCTAGATGATTTATTCACAAAGTTCGGTAAAGAAGAAGGAGGAAAGAAAATCATAGACCTTGAAAGTGCAGGATATGAAAAACTCCTTGGTGGCGGAAAAATTACAAATGCATATTCCGTCAAAGTACAAAAATTTACAGCCTCTGCTGAAGACAAACTAAAAGCTGTTGGGGGAGAAGTGTTAACGAACAATGGCTGAGGGTAGTATTACTGCGTTTATTCGAAAAGTCGTTTTCAAAGCAGAACCTTATCTTCCTCAAGTTCCAAAACCTAAAAAGAAAATCCCACTTCAAGTAAGATTACTTTGGTGTGGAGTTGCATTACTTGTTTACATGGTTATGGGTCAAACCCCGCTATTTGGTGCAACAGCACCACAATTTGATTTTCTAGCATTTGCTAGAGTTATTTTTGCATCACAACAAGGAACACTTGTTGAATTAGGGATTGGGCCCATTGTTACTGCTGGACTCTTAATGCAATTGCTTAGAGGTTCTGATATTCTTAAATTTGATTTCAAAAAACCTGAAGAGCGAGGAATTTTCCAGACTGCAACAAAATTGGTTACCTATATTGTAATTGTAGCAGAATCAATTGTTTATGCTACTGCAGTTTATGGACCTGGTGTAACTGAGCCACACTTTTTGTATGTGATGATAGGGCAGCTGATGGCTGCGTCAATAATTATCATGTTCATGGATGAGCTGATTCAGAAAGGATGGGGTCTTGGTAGTGGAATTAGTTTGTTCATTATGGCAGGTGTTGCTCAACAAATTCTCTGGAGTATGTTTAGTCCGTTACCTGCAGGTGATGGTGGCATGATTGGTATTATTCCATATATTGTCCAATCAATTGGTGGTGGTGATATTTCAAATATCTTATTCCGTTCGAATCAACTCCCGAGTATCTTTGGATTGTGTCTTACTGGTGGAATTTTGTTAATCTTGGTATTTACCCAAGGAATGAAAATTGAAATTCCAATCGTTTCAACAAAATACAGAGGATTCAATGCAGTTTATCCTATCAAATTGATGTATGTCTCAAACATTCCTGTAATTTTAGCCTCCGCACTTACTGCAAATGCTGTCTTTATGTTCCAGATGCTTTGGGCAAACATGAACCCGCGTAATAATAATTTCTTTATGAATTTTGTAGCACAATTTGATCCAACTAGTCCATCTACCCCAATTGGTGGTATCATTTACTATATCACTCCTCCAAGAGGTCTAGATGTTGCATTGTTAGATCCAGGTCGAGCTATTGGTTACGTTTTGTTTATGATTGGAATTGTCGTTGTATTTGGTAGATTATGGGTTGAGCTTGGTGGATTATCTCCAAAGAGTGCAGCTCAGAACTTACTTGATGCAGATGTACAAATCCCTGGATTTAGAAGATCAAACAAACCTGTTGAAGCATTATTGAACAAGTATATTCCATCAGTTACTATTATTGGCTCTATGATTTTGGGCCTATTGGCTGGTGTATCTGATGTACTTGGTGTATTTGGTTCTGGAATTGGAATTTTACTTATGGTAGATATTCTCATCAACTATTACACACAACTTGTAAGAGAACAAGTTGAAGTTGTAATGCCAAAATTGGGTGCTTTACTTGGCAGAAAATAGAAAAATTGTATTGGTAGGAATACCTGGTGTTGGAAAAACTAGTTTACTATCTAAAATTGTTGATATTTTAAAAAATAAGAATATCCAAGTTAATGTAATTAGTTATGGAACTTTGATGTTTGATGTTGCAAAAGAAAATGGTTTACAAGATAGAGATGGTTTAAGAAAATTACCTATATCCGAACAACAAAATCTTCAAAAAATTGCTGCAGAAAAAATTGCTACACAATCTGAAGAAATAGTAATTATCGACACTCATGCATTTATCACATCTACTGAAGGGTATTATCCTGGATTACCTGAACATGTTTTAAAAATAATCAAACCATCAAACTTTATTTCAGTGGCAGCAAAGCCTGAGGAAATTTACAACAGACGTATGAAAGATGAAACTCGCAATAGAGATAATATCACATTAATCAACATTAGAAAAGAACTAGAATATCAGACAGGTATGATTTCTGCATGTGCAGTTATTACTGGTACTCCTGTTAGACACATTCTTAACGATGAGGGAAAGATTGATGAAGCAGCAGATAAGATAATTGCTGCATTAGGACTGTAAAAAAATGGAAATAAACATAATACTACTCTTCATGGATTCAATCTTTCTTCAACTCCCAGATTTTCTTGGAGGAGAAGGAAGAATGGCTTTAGGTAGTGAAGATCCTATAGTCAAAGGACTAATTGCCTCGATGTTTGCAGTTACAGGATTTGGAATTATGCTAAATATTTTCAACTCAGCAGTGAGAAAGAAAATGGTTGATTCAGTCAAACTAAAACGAATTATGAAAGAAACCAGAGCATGGCAAAAAGAAAGAATGTCTGCAATGCGTTCCAAAGATGCAGCAAGAACAGCTGAACTAAACAAAAAATCATCTTACATGAACAAAATGTCCATGGAGATGATGCAGATGAACATGCGACCTATGATGATTACTTTTGTTCCTTTGATTTTGATATTTTACCTTGTGTTACCACAATTATTCACATACACTGTAGCTATCTCCCCAATCCCACTAAATGTAATTCCAGGAGACATGTTCCAATTAACCTGTTCTGCAGCACAAGCATTAGATACTGAACATGTTTGCTTTGGTAGAGAAAATGGATTGTTTCTATGGGCATGGTATTTTCTCTCATCAATTGCATTTAGTGGAATGATCATGAAACTGACCAAAACATCAATGGATCTCAGTTGACCAAATCAATTGTTATTTCTGGTCCTCCTGCAGTAGGTAAAACAACTGTTGCTAAAGGTTTAGCAGAAGAATTTGATTTAAAATATCTTAGTGGTGGTGATGTTCTAAAGGAAATGGCAAAAGAACACGGATTTGATTCTGAAGGTGATGACTGGTGGGACACAGAAGATGGAATGAAATTTCTAAATCAACGTGAAGAGAATTCAGATTTTGATAAAAAATTAGATCAAAAATTAATTGAATTATTTAATCAGGGAAGAATGGTAATTACTAGTTACACGTTACCTTGGTTAATCAAAGATGGGATTAAAATTTGGCTTGAGGGTTCTCGTGCAAGTAGTTCAAAAAGGATGCAATCAAGGGACAATATGTGCGCAGAGGATGCATTTGAGATTACAAAAAAACGATTTGATAAAAATAAAGCATTATACAAAAAATTATACAATTTTGATTTTGGTGATGATAAATCCGTTTTTGATGTGATAATTAATACTGATAATCTTACTGCAAAACAAGTAATTGATGTTACAACTGAAACTGTGAGGAAATTACTATGACCCTAAAACAATTAGAAAATTTAGTTGAAATTGATCAAGATTTCACTGATGATGCATATGGGACATATTATGATAAACGCACCATTGAACAATTACTAAATTATGGACTCATAATTTTGGATAAACCTCCTGGACCAACTAGTCATGAAACAGTTGCTTGGACCAAACGAATTTTGAAACTCCCAAAAATTGGTCACAGTGGAACCCTTGATCCTCAAGTTTCTGGAGTTTTGCCTTTAGGATTGGGGGAGGCAACAAAAGCATTGGGTGTTTTACTTTTTGGTCCAAAAGAATACCATGCATTAGGACGAATTCATTCACTTCCATCAAAAGAAAAATTAAATGAAATAATTGAAATGTTCCGAGGAGAAATCTTCCAAAAACCTCCACAACGTTCTGCTGTGGTGAGACAAACTCGTTCTAGACATATCTATGAATTTGAAGTGTTACAGCAAAAGGAGAGGTTACTTTTAACTCGAGTTTTATGTGAGGCCGGAACCTATATCAGAAAATTATACTATGATATGGGTGAAATTCTTGGACCCGGTGCAACAATGATTGAATTAAGACGAACTAGAGTTGATCAATTCCGTGAAACTGATGGGTTGGTAACTTTACATGAATTGGCAAATGCATTTGCAATCTGGGAGGAAACAAAAGATGCTACTAAATTGATGAGTATGATTAAACCTGTAGAGTATGCATTTAGTGAACTAAAATCCGTAGTTATTCGTGATTCTGCAGTTGATGCCATGTGTCATGGTGCACAACTAGCAATTCCTGGTATTTTGAAAATTTCCCCAAATCTGAAAAGTGGTGATATTGTTGGCGTTTATACACAAAAAGGAGAAGCAGTAGCTTTGGCAACATCTACAATGTCTGAGGAAGAAATTCGTGATGCAACCAAAGGATATGCATTTGAAACAAAACGAATCATTATGGCTCCAAATACGTATCCTAAAAAATGGAGAACAAAACCAACTCCTCCAAAGGATCAAACCCCTGGAAATTAATCTTAGAAATTGCTATCAAAAAGTCTTGTAATCTTTACTGCAGTTGGTTTAGTTTCAGCCCTTGCCCTTGGAATATATCTAATTGATGTAAAAAGTACCAGTCAACTGATTTTTGTTGAAGGGAATTCTGTATCTATTGTGACTGAAAAATTTGATTTTAAACAAGGTGATGAGATAACACTTCGAGTTGTTAATTCTGGAACAGCACCCTTGGTTTTTTCTGATGCATCATATGGTCTTAAAATTACTGGACTCTCTGGAACTTTGATGTACTCTCCAATTTCTGCTCAAGTGATATCTGAACTAGCCCCTGGAGATGAGATTGTTTTTTCATGGGACCAAATTAAAAATGATGGAAATCCTGTTTTAGAGGGTCTCTACAAAATTTCTGTGAATGGTGCAGATAAAGAAGGAAATGCCGTTGAAAGATCAACCACTGTCACGATTTGGAAATAATTTTTCTATTTCGCAAATAACACAATATATAATCAGATTTTACAAAGCACTTTTGTCGCAAGACTTGTGCCGAGGTCGCCTAGCCTGGTAGGGCGCGTGCCTGGAAATTGTTAAACCATAAAGCACGTTCTCGCAAGGGAACGGGAGTTCAAATCTCCCTCTCGGCGCCATTTTATTTCTAAAAAATCTAAACTATGTTTTTTATTCTATTATTTTTTTAATCAATTAAATGCCAAAAACAGGTGACAAATGTACGTTTGCAGGATATTACAAATTCTCAGGTCATATTGACCGTAGTATTAGGTGCCATCCTACTTTTGATGAACATGAAATTTTAATGAGCAATGGTGATGTCTTTCCTTCACTTAGCATATGTATCAAGGATGCGTTTTGGACGTACGATAGACGACAATGATTATTTTTTGAAAACTAATTTCTTAGACAAAGAATGCTGGAGTTAGCATGATTCATGGCACATTCAATACTACAATATTCTCCTGCTCTATTGGAAAAATTTTTCTTGCAACAATTACACACTCTTTTCATTATTTCAAATAGGTAAAAAATTGTTATAATTTCTGTAATTGATACTCAAAGATGAAAATCATATTATGTATATTTATACAGACGTTCAAATAATTATGGTTAAATTTTTGCTGAATTCTAATTATTTTATCATTTTACAATTAACACAGGTTTCTTTGATTTATGTAAAACATAGTTTGATGTACTGCCTAAGAAAATCTCTTTAGCAGCGCCACGTCCACGACTACCAATCACAACTAAATCAATACCGTTTTTGGAATTATTTACAAATTTTGCAACATCATATCCAGGTTCACCTACAAGAGTTCTTGCAGATAATTGAATGCCTTTTTTTCCCGCTCTAACTTTTGCTCCATCCAATGATTTTTTTATTTCAGAAATTGAATTGAAATCTAAAAATCCGAGTGGATGTAAAGCATACATTCCAGGTATAGCTTTTACTGTTAAAGCAGTAATCGTTCCATGTGATTGTCTTGCAATATGAATTGCCATGTCTAAAGCACGAATTGAATTTTTTGAGCCATCAAAGGGAACAAGAATTTTCTTAGTTTTAATTACCATATGTCAAAACAAGTGCCTGTAAAGTTTAAAGACTACAATGATTATCTTGATTGATTTTCAAGAATGATAATTTGGGATTCATATCTTATAATTTAAAAAATATTTCAGTTTGTGGATAATACATTCGTAAATGATGTAATGAGTAAAAATGTGGTAACTGTTGAAAAATCAGCATGGTTACAAGAAGTTGCAAAAAAAATGGATACATTAAGCATTGGTTGTGTAATTGTAACAGAGAATTCTAAACCTATAGGAATTGTAACTGAAAGAGATTTTGTAACTAAAATCGTATCTAAAGGAAAACCATTATTTACGGAAATCTATGATGTAATGTCATCACCATTAATTACAATTAGCCCAAAAGAAACAATTTGGGAAGCCTCGGAGATTATGAAAGAAAAAGGAATTCATAAACTTCCAGTTAAAGAAAATGAGCAAATTGTTGGAATTATGACAACTTCAGATATTGTAAAAATTTCAAGTGTTGGTTCAGATTCACAGATGAGAAAAATATGTGATCAGATACTTTTGAGAATGGAAAATGAAAACCTTCCAGATTAGTTTATTCTATCTCGTAGTTGATGACAATCACAAATACAACCTTTCTGACATTTTATCCTCTTACAGTCTGAACAAATATTCTTATTCCAATATGGCGTCGTATTCATTTTAATATTTCTGAGTAATTTTGAAAGTACCTTTCTTAATTTTAAATATGATTCTCAATAAATAAAGACTCCAAATTCCAATTAAAATATAATACAAAATACTCCCATCCGGTTCTTCTGAAATTACCTCGGGTTCTATTTCTTTAGGTAGATCAAATGGAGACACATAAACAATTCCAAGTAAAATGGGTATCACTACTAGTAGTATTATTGGCATTACCATAATATTTCTTAATTATATGGGCTATAATTTGAATATATTTTAACTACTGAATGATAATACATATCTCTCATATCATCCTCGCCACAAACTGCTAGTAAATTAACAATATCTGTTGCAGTTATGATTCCAACTACTTTATCATTATCAATTACAGGTAATTTTCTGACTCCTACCTTATGCATCATGTCTGATGCAGTTCTAATAGATTCATCTGAATTTATTGAAAAAAGAGTAGGAGTCATCATTTTTTTAATTGAATCGGTAATAGTATATGCATGAGATCCCACCTTAATTGTAAAATCCCTATCAGTTACAATTCCTACAGGAACATTATTTTCCATTACAATTATTGCACCAACCTTTGCATCTTCCATCATTTTAGCAGCGCCATTTATTGTCATTGACACATCTATAGAAATTACAGATTTTGTCATTACATCCGCAATAGTAGTGGTTTTTGCATCTTCCATCTAATTATAATACACAATTAGATATTTTATGTTAATTTAGAATATCAAGCATGAAAATCACTCTAGATAATCTAAATTGAATTTAAATTAAAAATTAGGATCAACAATACATGGGAATTCAAATAAAAAAAATTCTTGTCCCATTGGATGGTTCCAAAAATTCACTTCGTGGTTTAGATATGGCAATTCACATGGCAAGAGAATCTCATGCCACAATAACAGGATTATATGTGCTAGGAATAGTGAAACCTCAAACAAATGACCAAATTACTCCATTAGAAAAAATGTTATTAAAAAATGCACAGCAAATCATGAAAAAAGCCAAACTAAAGGCAGCACAAAAAGGGATTTTGTTTTTTGATAGAATATCATATGGAGATGGTGGTAAAAGAATTGTAGATATTGCTCATAGAAAAAACTTTGATCTTATAGTAATTGGTTCAAGAGGTATGGGTTCTGCTAAAGAAATTTTCCTAGGAAGTACATCAAACTATGTGT
>Ga0209054_1001676_pt1 | contig 11928 bp, 18 predicted proteins | sample SaaInlV_DNA_200m_FD_184689 | JGI IMG/M metagenome (GOLD analysis project Ga0209054, IMG submission 184689) | Marine microbial communities from expanding oxygen minimum zones in the Saanich Inlet - SI075_LV_DNA_200m (SPAdes) (version 2) | ecosystem: Environmental > Aquatic > Marine > Unclassified... | reverse complement strand
TCCATAAAACGTTGGTAGCGAATATCGTGGCGAGGCTGCAGCTGCTCCATGGCTCGATCCAGCGGCGTTAAATAAACAGCCCCCAGTAAAGGCGAAATACTGCCGCCTGCAACCATGCCACAGCCCTTCCTTTGGGTATCAGGCAGACTTAAATACTCGTTCACCAGCGCCATATTTTCAGCAGTGATTCCTGACTCCTGCAATAGTCGTAGCAGAACCTCATGATTTAGGCTTTCATAATAGTGCCGGATATCAAACCGCGCTACATAGCGATACTGTCTGGCCATGACCTGCGCAAATCGGACTGATCCTTTAGCGCCGCCACGGCCTTTAATATGCTTGCAGCGTAGACTTAAGAAGGGTTTTAACTGGTCGCCTAAACTGATCTTCGCTTCTCGGAGTCGGGCTTGACTAGCCGGACTCCAGCGTACGAACTTATGATCCTCTTCATACCAGCTGTTGAGTAGTGTAAGCATCGGCGTTTAAGGTATTTGGCGTGACTTAACATTGATTTTAATAGGAAGTGGGGGAAAGTTCAATCGTGTTCGTGTTCGTGTTCGTTTGCTTTGCTTATTAATGGCTTGCACAGCGTCGTGTGGCAATTACCCTGGCCGATTTTAGTTGAAAAAAAATAACCCATTTTTTTAGGCTCTGTTTTTTCCGATAACTTTCTCCGTGCCTACAGACCTTTGCGGCGCATGGTGTTGAGGCGTTTTTCACGGCAGGCACGGCAAATCCCTTTGACTATTTTGTTCTAAGCCTTTATAGCTTCTTCGTTATAGAGGTTTGTTTAGCTATAAATTCACCATCTTTTTACACTATGATTAACGTACGTTATTCATTGCGTGCTAAAATTAGCCGTACTTACGGTAACTTACGGAATAAATCATGATTGTAGAAGGCAGGAATACTAATGGCCAGTTTTCTAAAGGCAATACAGGCGGTGGGCGTTTAGGAACGGGGGATGATAAAACAACTAAAAAACTAAGTCCTATTGAGCCAATTTCTAATGCGCCTAAATTAAAACTAGATGGCGATGGAAATGGCACCGCAGCGGGCAAAACAACCGATGAAATTAATACGAATGTCCTGACATTTCTTAAAGCTTGTGGAACAAAAGATGCGGACTTGATGACTGTATTGATCAATCAATTATCAGCAGTTTTACCAGCGCAGTTTGTTAAGAGTGAAACGCACGTTAACGGTGCATTAGCAATGTTGTCAGGTATTAAACCTAAAAACGAAATTGAGGGGATGTTAGCTGCACAAATGGTGACGACCCATATTTTATCTATGGAGACTGCTAAACGAGCTATGCTAGCTGACCAGACGGTAGTGGGGGTTACTGAGAACGTTAACCGGTGTAATAAATTAATGCGAACCTTTACGCTTCAGGTCGAAGCATTATCTAAACTTAGAGGTGTTTCTAAAACCGTTACTGTCAAGCATGTAACCGTTGCATCAGGTGGCCAGGCAATAATTGGTGACGTGCATCATAGGAATACCAATGACAAAAACTAGCGAGCGACTCCATGCAAACCATTATTACCCACATAAAACCTGTGGAGCGTATGCAAGACAGACAGGACAGCCCTGTAAAGCTTGGGCAATGAAAAATGGACGCTGTAGGCTTCATGGTGGCAAATCTACTGGTGCTAAGAACCCGCACAAACCCATTATACATGGCAGGCGAACTAAAGAGACCATTGCGCAACGTAAAGCCGAGCGGCAATTATTAAAAGCATCAATGGAATTAATTGATGCGATTATCTAGCACAGATACTGACTTGCTCCCTCTATTAGCTCATCATACCATTTTAAATAAGTCACCCGATATTCATCAGATTCTTCTGTACACCAACAACCCCACTCTACCCATTCATGACATAAATCACTAAGGAATGAGGCAATCTCTGATTCAAATGGCGTAGCAGGCCATATATCAGAGCCAATGCCGACAAAACCGCTAACCAAATCGAACCAACTATACAAACCACCATCAACAAATTCAGGCGGTCCAATATTAACAGGGGCAGTTACGGATAAGGCGTGATGTAATCGGTTGTTCATCCCCATAAAAGCATTAACCTCCACCCCCATAGCACGCTCAAATAATTCAATATGAGCCTTGCAAGCATCATCTAGGTGTCATTGCGGATGATCTTCATGCGAGGGAATATCTTTAAGAGTCGGGTATTTAGTTTTGAATGGCGATACCTGATCCGTGATAGGTTCTGTGGCGTTAGGTATCAATAGGGCGGCCTTGTTAAAATCCTCCGACGTTTTCGCTGCCTTTAGTGCCTCCCAGAACTCTTCTGTAATTACTTCCATTACTATCACCCGTTATAGATTTAATATTTGTAATATACAGCATTGATATAGACTCTATTCGCTCCGCTCACAATCAACCCACACTGAAGATGTTTTGATGAAAATAATAGTGTACTTTGGGAGAAATCTACAAATCATTAGCCCAGCAACGATTGCCAGAAATCATTAGAGATTTAAACATTATTTTTTTTTGAACAAAAGGTACCCTACCCTAAAGACGTTTTTACCCAGAATTTTACCCAGAGTGCTTTTAGAGAGGTTTTTAATATTTGTAATTTTTAGGAATACCATCTAAAACAGGAGTTTAGATGGTAGGCACGAGTGAATTCGAATCACCGACCTCTACCATGTCAAGGTATCGAAAGCACATTTCAACCCGTTTCATTCACTTTCAAAAAACCCACTTAAAGCCTTATATTTACTGGATTTGTTGCGCAACTCATCAATAGAGCATATCATCTAGTTTCATTCAATTTCACACATTGTTTTCAGCTAGTTTTTCAGCTATAAATTTTAATGCAAACCCCGTAGCACATAGCGCTGTATCGTTTTAATTAGAAAAATTTCAGCTAGAAACTAAAAAGCCTGACGTGCTACCAACACAATCAGGCTTAACCATTATTGATAAATAGAGGTTTCAACATGGCAGACAAGATTATAGCACCCCCTAAAGGCTTAACCGATGCTTTCATTAAGCATCTAAAGCCACAAGGCAAACAATACGAAGTTCCCGACAAAGCCTGTGCAGGATTATGCATTCGTGTTGGTAATTCAGGTAAAAAGTCATTTACTTGGTATTACCAAGAGCCTGAAACCAATAAGCGCAGAATGATGACATTTGGCAGGTATGGTGATGGTGACGACCAACTAACCTTATCAGCTGCACGAAAAGCATTAGATACGGCTAAATTAAAACTTAGCGCTGGAGAATTACACTCGGTAAAAATCAATACGCCTAAAACAGTTAGCGAACTATGCGATGTATTTTATACCGATAGAATAATTCCACACCGAAGAAGCCCTGAAGCAGTTAAACAAGTCATTGAGCATGATATTAAACCAGTTATAGGCAATAAGAATATATCCACCCTTTCAACTGTTGCCGTTGTGAATTGCGTTCAGGTAGTTGTGAAACGTGGCGCTGTGACTCATGCCGGCAAAGTAACGGCTATATTAAAACAGTTATTCAAATTTGCTGAGGGGCGTGGATATATAGAACGCTCACCTGCTTATGCACTAGATAAAAAGGATTTAGGCGTAGTAACTAGCAAACGCGAACGCTGGCTAGAAGCCAACGAAATAAAACCCGTTTGGGATGCAATCAGCAACGCGCCTAAAATGAGCTTACCCGTTAAAAATGGTTTAAAAGTACTATTGCTTACCGGCGTTAGAACAGGCGAACTATTAAAAGCAGAATGGCAATATATCGATCTAAGCAAAAAAGAATGGTTTATACCCAAACAAAACACTAAGACTAATACAGAATGGACAGTACCTTTAACCAATGAGGTCATTAACTTAATTTCTCAATTACAAGGCATTGACCCTGATTATGTGTTTTGTGGAAAAAATGGAATGCTATCCGACAAAGTTACTGGGCGCGCCATGAGTCGGTTATTTGAGTCTGGTGCATTAACTATTGAAAAAGTGACACCACACGACTTTAGGCGCACAGTAAGAACGCATTTAGAAAAGTTGAATGTAGCCCCGCATATAGCCGAAAAATGCCTTAATCATTCATTAGGCGCGATTAATGCCGCGTATAACAAAAACTCTTACCTTGATGAGAGGCGCGAAGCCTTAGAACGCTGGAGCGAATTTGTAAACTTACACATCAATCCACAATCTAACGTGACGTACATTAGGCAAGCAAGCTAGAATTGTCTAAACATTATTGGAGCTAACGCCATGCAAACACTAGAACTAAAAGACGACATAGCTACTAGACTTAATCAAGTAGCAGAACAGGCACACTTATCAACCAATGACCTTATAGAGCAATTCCTAAGTCAATATGCACCTGAAGAAAAGCCCCCTAAAACACTCAATGACTTTTTTGGCGCATTGAAAGACTCACCTACTTTTAAAAGTGATCCTGTAGAAATACAAAGGAAAATGCGTGATGAGTGGGATTAAATATTTATTAGACACCAATATTATTCTAGGTATTGTCGCGGGTAATTCTAATGCAGGTATAAAACTAAAAGGAATTGACCTAGAAAACTGTGCTTTTAGCTCAGTAACCCGAATGGAGCTGTTAGGCTTTCCCAATATCACCCAAGATGAAATTAAAATAATATCTACATTACTTGAGCTGATGACCCAACTAACTATTAATCGCGCCATAGAAGACAAAACGATTAATTTAAAACAGCAACACCGCATAAAGCTACCCGACGCCATTATTCTTGCTACAGCCTTAACCCATCAAGTAGAGCTACTTACGCTGGATAAGAAACTAGCCAATAAACTATAATCAATTACCCAGTCTAGGCTTAGCGGCTGAAAGGCGGACTCGTTCCCCGCTTGGCTGGTTTCCTTTTTGGAACGAATACACCTTGAACGGAAGTGTTATGATTAATGAATCTAGTTATAAACGCAGCATTGAAATTTGGTCACGCTGGATTATTGTGCCTATAGATATTGCTGCAATATTAATACTTGGCGCAGACCCTGAAGAAGATGATAATTTTGAGAATAATGAATTTTCTTCCCAGCACGACTATATAAGGGCTTTAGCGTTTAATCATGTTCAAAATGCCCAACCAACATTTATTCCCGATAATATAGATAGTTTTTTTGAGTGGAAAGCAGCCCCTAGGGTTAAGTTAATCGAGTTTGGAGAGTGGGCAATAGGGCTTAAACTAGTATCTGCTCTACCAGAAGGCTACCCAAAAGAAAAACACACACAAAAATCTACAAGCGAGCTATTAGAAAATACGCTAAAAACAACTCATACCAGTGAATTACTTAAAATAATGCAGCACTGTATCGCTGAAGTTTGGGAGAATCACGACCCAAAAAAACCACCTACCAATGAGTTAATTATTCAGTGGTTTGATGATAATTACAAAAACAACAAATTACTAACAAACAACATGAAAGCAGCAATGAGCAGCATCATGAGGCCGCAAAAATACAAATAAATTAAGTAAAGGGTTAAACCCATTACAAGCAAGAACATATAAGGCGTTAACCCATATATAACAAGGGGAGTTAAACCCCTTATGCTAAACCCGTTCAACGGTTACAAGCCTTAAAAATACAGCAATAATTCGCCTCGAACTTAACTGAAATTTGGAGCGAATTAATGCAACCAGTACACCGAATCACCACCCAAGAGTTTTGCAAGCAATCAGGACAATCTACTACCACGTTATGGCGTAAATCTAAAGTAGATAGTGACTTCCCTCCCCCCGTTTATATCCTTAACAAAAAGCTTTACCGCCAAGATGAAGTAACCACTTGGATTGAAGCACAGGAACGCACCGAACCAACGCATAATAATTTAATCCCAAAAACGCAGGTGGGCGCATGAAAGCACTACCCACTAAAGCAGATTTATTACAGCAGGATTTAGTTGTAATTGATGATCAGCATAAAAGCATCACCACTAACACGCTAAAAGTTTCCAATTACTTTGGCAAACAACACAAGAATGTTTTACGCAGAATTACTAATTTAGTTAAAAACTCGCGGCTCAAAATTGAGCCGTCAAAATATATTGATGAACGCGGAAAAGTCCAGAATTATTATATTTTAGATCGTAAAAACTTTTCTATCGTGGTTCTTGGTTTCACTGGTGAGCAAGCGGAAGATTTTAGAATTGAGTATGTAGAGCAATTTGAAAGGAACGCCGCCGAGTTGATCGAGTGGAGGAAATCCCGCCAAGATGTTATTGAACCAACCAAGACCTGCAATGATGCTATTGAATGGCTACGCCTTGAATTGTTAAAAGAAATTCCCGAATCAGGAAAACCTAAGTTTCTGTACATTAACATTCAGAAATCCGTTACCAAAGCAGCCGCCGGAAATGCCAACACAGATCGAGCAGTAATGACTTCCGAACAGCTAAGGATTATTGGATGGCTAGAGATTCAGGTACATGACGAAATTGAGCGTATGAAGACGTTAGGTGTGTCGGCGGTAAAAATTAGAGAAAGTATTTTAGAATTACTTAAGGCTAGGTAATGAGTAAGAAAAAGTCATTACCGTTTGATAAGCGCGGCGGCTCTATCGTAGTAAATCGGCTAATGATGACTAGTCCTGCTTATAAAGAATTGAAACCACAAGCTAAGGTACTTATGTTGCTTATGCAAGAACAATGGCGCAATGATAAACCCGTTTCTTATGGAGTACGGGAAGCAGCAGAAAAGATTAGCTGTGATGTAAAAACAGCCAGAAAAGCCTTTGTGATGCTACAAGAACAAGGTTTTATTACTTGCGTAGGCGAATCACTATTTAACAGCAGAACCGGTAGCAAGGCGCGTGATTGGCGCTTAACGTGGATGCCTTATATGGACAAATCACCCACTAACAACTGGGAGAAATCATCTAATGAAAAATTAAACCAACGGAGGGATATATCACTTAACAAATTAACTTAGTGTGGGAAATATCCTCCAACAAATGACGCGCTTTATGCTTAGCGTGGGATATACCACCTAACAAACAGCACTTTTCAGGTGCTTACTGTGGGATAAATCACCACACACCTACTATATAACCACATACTATGCAGAAACTAATGCAAACAACTTGGAGTCACAACACAACAACCGGCACATTAATAGGCAAATTGGTCACTGAGCCAAAGTTGATGGACTGCATAAGGAATATTAAAAACGAGTCTGTAGCATCGGCTTTCGTACTAGATAATCACAACTGTAAATGGAGGGTTCGAGCTAACGCCGGTATGGCTCATAAATTACTGAGCTTTAGCATTGGCCAAAAAATCCGGCTAACAGGTATTAAGGGCGATTTATGCGCTCATGCTTGGGATGATGCAAGACGTCAAATTGTACCGTCACAAATTGAAGAAAAAATCACTAAAACAAAATAAATCGGCTTTGCTAAGTATCTCACTACCGAGCAAAACCTAACCATTAATCAGGACAAGACAATAGCTGGTGTTAATAATAGCACCAGCAAGGATAAATTAACATGAAGATACCAAAGCAAAAAAGAGGCAGGCAATCACAACTTGCCAAGGAAAAGCACGAGCAAGATGTAATTAAATTTTACGCCGAACTTAAGGCCATAAATAACAGGTTACCTTTTAAAGTCAGCTCTCGAGGGTGGTGTTACATCTTAGAAGATCACGGATTAATGAAAGGCGATTTTAAAGCAGCTCAAGACCTGATTAATAACGGACGCAAAAAAGGACTGTTACCGCTCAACTTTACCGCTCAAGATGGAAGTCGCGCGTTCTCATGCATTCAGTACACAGACGACACCACGCCTAAGCAAGAAGCGGAAAACATTATTTCCAGCGCTTTATCAGGCCATAACCATTACAACCCGCTAAAGTTTTGGGATTACCAAGATTATTACATCGAGCTTATTGTCGAAAAGGTGGATTTAAAATCATTATTCGAGAAACAATGTGAGCGCTTCAATATACCAGTGGCAAATGCTAAGGGCTGGAGTGACATTAATATGCGCGCTGAAATGGTCAGGCGGTTTAAGTTTTGGGAGGACAAAGGAAAGACACCGGTGCTTTTGTATTGTGGAGATCACGACCCAGCTGGAATTAATATCAGCAATCTAATCAAAAAGAATCTTGATGATCTAAGCGAGGCGACAGGCTGGAAAGCAGATAATTTAATCATTGATCGTTTTGGCTTAAATTATGACTTTATCCATACTAATAATCTAAGCTGGATTGATAACCTAGAAACCGGCGCAGGAAAAAACCTAGCCAGCCCTAAACACCCAGATCATTTTAAAGCGTGGGTACAAGATTACATTGCCAAGTACGGCGTAAGAAAGGTCGAGGCCAATGCGTTAGTAGTTCGCATTGATGCAGGCAGGCAGTTATTTAAATCGACTCTTGATAAGTATATTGATGATGCAGGGGTTGATTTATTTAACAGTGACACAGAGCTTGAGCAGCATCAAGTTGAATTGCTGGTAAAAGAACTAATGAAAGTAGCTTAATTGTAGAGGAAAAGGCAGGGGTTATTTTAATACTAAAGTAGCGCCCGCCACGGCAATACGATTGTGAAATTATATTCACAATTGCGTTGTAGAATTATTTTCACAGTGTTATGCTGTAGATATATTTTCACAACCAAGGAATCCTTATGGCGTATGACGGCACAACTCCACTCAATCAAGCGGTAGCCGATTTAATCAAATGCAGCCCTAAAAACAATAACAAACTAGCCAAGGTTATCGGGCAAGCTAAAAATGATTTAGGCATAACCAGCAAAGCTAAAAAACTACCCACTGAAATAAATCTACAAATATACAGCCACCTTGTAGAATTATATTCACAGACCACCAACACCGAACCTGTAGAAATAATTTCACAAAGCAACGAACCAGTAACACTAGAACCTAAAAACACCCCACAAGCGCATGTAGAAATATTTTCACACAATGGCGCGCCAGAATCCACGCAACAAAAAGCAGAAAGCCCCCACTCAAACACTGTAGAAATAATTTCACAACCTGACAACAATGAATCTGTAGAATTATTTTCACACACTAACAACTTTACTAATGTTCGAGTTGCATTTTATGTCACCCGTAATGATAAGCGAGAGCGGCAGGTAATAGCTCTAGATGGCTTTTTAATCAATGCACTGGCAAGTATAGGCATATCAAAGCAAGACGCGCCCCAATGGGTACAGGCACAGGTAAATGCATGGACCGCCTTTGATAGTAAACTCCCTATTACACGCCAGGTTAAATATTTAATTATGCGTGAAGTTGTCAAAAGCTTAAGCGGTTCTGATGAATTATTTCATGCACCGATTTACGATTAAATAGCGCATTGATAGCAATACAATAACAAGGGCAAGATAATGGCGTTTACAAAAGGAAAATCAGGCAATCCGAGCGGACGGCCAAAAACAGATACGGCTAACCTAAAACCATTGCTGGTTAAGCATGGTGAGCCAGTTTTACAAAAAGTAATTGATGCAGCATTAGAAGGTGATTTAACAGCTTGTAAACTAGTATTGGATAGACTCTATCCTGGAATTAAATCGCAAGCCATGCCGGTTAATATTCCTGTAGGCGCAACACTACCGGAAACAGTAGGGACTGGAGCTAGAATGCTGATAAATATTCTTCATAATAAGGATCATAATAGGCAACCAAGTAAGCTAGATATAATACAGAAGTTGTACCATTACGTACAACTTCTGTGTACCAAAAAAGATTATTCATCCATACCGACAAAAGTTACTGTAATACCGCTCGGTATGAGGTCGCTTCCATCCGCTCCTGTAATTTGTCTTTTTTCTGCCGAATGATCGCCATCCATTTTGTTTAATTCGTGAATTGCACGAATAGCATCACCACCTTGAAACTTGAATTGACCGATGGCCTCACCATCTCGATTAGTGACTTCTTCAACTTGCAGTGATCTTTCTATGACTTGTTTGAGCCATGCTTTCTTTTGTCCGACACTAATCTTAAAGTTTTCCTTAGCTTCAGCCTGAAGTTCTTTTAGCCTCAACCTAACATCAACCTTTTCAGCTATTCGACCAGCAAGGGTATGAATACTTTTATCAGCGGCTTTAGTCTTTGGAACCATACCTCTATAAGCATCAGATTGTGACTTACCCATAGCTAGTGCTTGTGCAAATATTTCTAATTTAGGTTCTAACATCTGACCTCCATTAGCGAATGATTAATAAAACCACTTAAGGATAAATTATTCATTTGGACGCGTTCCTAATGCTTGAATCAATAAGAGGGTAATCATTAACGACACGCTGCGACTTTCCTTAGAAGCTCGTATCTTGATTTTTTTTAACAGGCTGGGCTGTATGTAAATCGATGTATTCATAATAGTGTCCTTACTATTTAAGCTGTTGATTTATATTATATTATATTATATTATATTTCAACAGGTTTGTTATTTATTAGTTCTGTATGCGATTTACGTGGGTCATTCGCTTTACCTTCGCCCAATCCTCTTCCTTGATTGTCTTCACTAATTGCGCTGGGTTTTCCACCTCGCCTATTAGCAGGTCTAACTTTAGTAATTCTTCTTCGACTCTATCCATTACCCACTTCTACCTGTAAAAAAGGCCAGTGGTTAAGCCGGCCCTCTAATAAATTACATGATTAAATCTACACCTAAAATATCAGGTATTGATTTCACCCTTTCAATGACATGCATTTAACAGTTCGCTTCGCATTCCTTTTCCGCTATAGTCCAAGCCTCCATTAATTCGTCGATAATATACAATGGCGAGCCATCTTCTGACGAGTATTCCTTTAGCTGAGTGTAAAACTCATTAGTTAGACTGCCATCGAACACCATTGATCCTACATTATTTTTACGTTTAAACTCGACTGTCTTGGCTTCTATAAAATCATCAGGCGTTACTATATTGCTGCCCTTCAAATATTCAGTGCTAAAATCGTTAGCCGCCTTTATTGCGCAACTTCTCCTGCTTCGTTCTGTTCCTGATAGAGTATTCATTTGATTGTCCTGTAATTAATATAATCTCGTTGCCTTTAAATACAACGCTTATGTTAGCTGGCCTCTTTAACCGCTCTTTTCCACGCGGTCATCAATCCATCAACGGTGTACTCACCATCTTGCTCATCTTCATCTTTTAAATACTCATAGAATGGATTAATTAACGACAGGTTAAACTCAAGAACATTCACATTTTGCTGTTCACCGACTTCGCACCCTTTCGCATCTATAAACACCTCTGGAGTACACACCAGTTTCCCTTCCATATACTCAGTCGAAAAAGCTAAAGCCGATTTTCTCGCGCGGTGTTCCGCCACATATTCTTTGTTACTTTTAACCATTGTAATACCCTGTAATAAACTCTTACATGAATCTGTAAGGTTGGTTAATCTTACATCGTTACGTAAAGTATTACAAGCGAATGTAAGGATTAAATTACGCATCTCAGTGAGTTGCCTTGGTGTTAGCTTTGCCTTTGCCCTAATGGCACAGAGTTAGTGCGACTTGGTGATACTTTTAACTATCGGACATTCATTATTTTTTTTCTCAAGCACGTTAGTTTGGTGGATTAAATCTCACCTTCTTTTGTTTTATTAGCCTGTCAACTGAGTCTAAAATAGTGAACGCCAAGGTCGGGTCTTTGATTTATGATTTTTAACAAGATTACTGTCTGAAGCGTAGCATAAACCAAAGACCCTGGCGTTGTGCATGCATAGCTTTTAGAAAGGGCGTAAACTTAATCACTCAAAAATCATCAAAATTGGAGAAGCAAATGAAAAGATTAATATTATTGATAGCATTATCTATTGCTGCATCAATCGCATTAGCTGGTGGTAATCCCGCCACCTATAATACTAAAACAGGGCGCTTAGATATTCCTGCTGTTATTGTAGACGGAGGTCCTATAAATTATAGTGTTGCGTTTGAAAAAG
>Ga0209054_1001669_pt1 | contig 11956 bp, 7 predicted proteins | sample SaaInlV_DNA_200m_FD_184689 | JGI IMG/M metagenome (GOLD analysis project Ga0209054, IMG submission 184689) | Marine microbial communities from expanding oxygen minimum zones in the Saanich Inlet - SI075_LV_DNA_200m (SPAdes) (version 2) | ecosystem: Environmental > Aquatic > Marine > Unclassified ... | reverse complement strand
AACCAATCATCATAAAAGAGGCGAGTGTTTGAATCTCGCCTGAGCTACCGGTTGCCAGAAAAATTGCCACCAGGGGTTCTCGGCCCAGATAAAACAACAGCGCCAAGATGCTGGAGTAGCCCAGGCCAAGCATAAAGCTAATCCGAATCACCTGACTCATGAGTGTCGTATCACCCGCCCCGATATATCGGCCGATCAAACTGATAATCGCGACGTTGAGCCCGATCATCGGGACGAAAGAAACGATATCCCAGTTGAACACTATTGCCGCAGATGCAGACTCGGCAATCCCGTAGGACTGGAACATCAGCAGAAACAAGTTAAAGGCGGCAACGTTAAGAAACATTTCAATGCCAGAAGGAAATCCAAGGCGCACAAACCGGCGCAGAATACCCCGGTCTAGCTGGAACGACTGCTTAACCATAAAACTGGTAGCGTGATGCGGCTCAAGATAGAAGTAGCAGAAGATCAACAGGCTGATTAATGAACTGATGATGGTGGCATAAGCAGCACCGGCAATTCCCAGTGCCGGGACTTCGCCGTAGCCGAAGATCAGTACCCAGGTAAGTGGAATATTAATCGCGACACCCACAGTGTCTGCAATCATAACAATGTGGGTTCGGCCGATTCCTGAAAAGTACGAGGCGATGCATGTCTTGGCCAGACTGAAGCTCGCGCCCCAGATCAAAATAATAAAGTACTGCCGCGCAAGTACCACCTGCTCGGGGGCGTGCCCCATGAACTCAAATGAACCCAGGCTAAGGTAGCCAATGGCGACGAGTAAAGGCGCAAAAAAAAGTGTTAGAAGTAGCCCCTGAGTCACTACACGGCTGCACTTGTCGAATTGCTTTCGACCAAAATATTGTGCAGTCAGCGCGTTGCCATAAGAGAGCACGCCAATAAACAGCGACATGCAAAAAAACGATGCTACTCCGCCGGCCAGTGATGCCCCCATATGTGTTGGACTCACCAGCGACATGAAGTAACGATCAGTAAAGATCATGACTGCGAACGCACCCTGAGAGATGATCATCGGGTAAGCGAGTCTTAGTAGTTCTTTTAAAGTGGCGCGATCCATCAACGGTGCTCAATTTAATCTGGTTCTGTCGAGTATAGATTTGACAGTTAGGCAAAAATTATTTCAGGCGCAGTTAGCAGGTTAAAGAGTAATAACGCAAGAAGGGGATGGTGTTGTTTCTTGGAACAACCTAAAACCATTACGATAAGCAGGAAGGCAGCATGTATGAAGACATCATTCTGAACACAATTCTAGTCGTTATCGGGCTGATCGAAGTAGCAGTAAAAGACTGATTGCCACGGCTAACATGCCGCCAAGCGGCAGGCGCTCGATATTTGCCGGGCTACTGCTTCATCTTACCGGTGAAGTCTGTCTCGACCTGCGGCATGAGGCGGTCTTGAAAGTGGTTCATTGGGCGAAATCAGGCCGATGTCCTGGCGTTTGAACTAATAATTCATCAGAATCCCGGATCGGCTGGATGTTCCGGGGCAGTAAGATACTGGATAACCTTTACGGAATCGTAGTTAATTCATATTATCTCCGCATAACATTGTTCATAACTCCTCATATTTATTAGGTATCCCATTGTCTGAAGTATCGCAGCCCCTCATTAGTGAAAATGTAAAGCGCTACACGCTTGGCGTTTTAGTCGTCGTTTACACCTTTAACTTTATTGATCGACAAATACTCTCGATCCTTATCGAGCCGATAAAAACAGATCTAGGCATATCCGATTTCGGTATGGGGCTATTGTCCGGGACTGCCTTTGCTATTTTCTATGCAACGTTAGGAATGCCTCTGGCACTTGTCGCAGACCGCTGGAACAGACGCAATCTTATTGGTCTGTCGCTGGCCGTTTGGAGTGGCATGACGGCTTTGTCAGGTTTTGCGATGAACTTCTGGCAGCTGGCAGCTGGCAGCTGGCAGTCGCGCGCATTGGTGTGGGCATAGGGGAAGCCGGATGTAGTCCATCTGCGCACTCAATGCTGGCGGATCTTTATCCGGCTAAAGAGCGAGCGACAGCGCTGAGTATCTATGCTCTGGGCATTCCAATCGGCATCATGTTTGGTATGTTTGCCGGTGGCGCCATTGCCGATGCATTTGGCTGGCGTATGGCATTTTTTGTCGTTGGTATACCGGGTCTGCTGCTCTCATTTGTGGTGTTCCTGACAGTAAAGGAACCACCTCGTGGACATGCCGATGGGGTGCAGATTAACTCAGCGGAGAAAAATCCTACTATTTTGGAAGTGGCCCGGTACCTGGCTACCCGTCGTTCGTTTTTACATTTAGCCACGGGCGGAGGTTTAACTGCTTTCGTTGGTTACGGTCTTGTTACCTGGGCGCCCACTTTTTTCGTTCGCAGTTACGATATGAGTCTCACCGAAGCAGGTTTCTGGCTCGGGTTGGTACTTGGGATTCCCGGTGGGGTCGGTATTGTTGCTGGCGGATGGCTTTCAGACCGCTTTGGTGCCAAAGATACGCGTTGGTATTTGTGGGTTGTGACTGTTGCCTTACTCGTCGCCGTTCCCTGCAGTGCTGCAGCATTCATGGTTGATGTCTGGTGGCTTTCGCTGTTGTTGCTCAGCTTTCCTATTATGCTTGGCAACTTCTATCAGGGCACGACGTTCGCCCAAGTTCAGGGACTTGCCCCGGTGCGCATGCGAGCTGTCGCCGCTGCAGTGTTGTTGTTTGTTCTGAACTTTATCGGTTTTGTGTTTGGCCCACCGGCTGTTGGATTTCTTTCTGACATGCTTGTTGGCACTTTTAATGCCGATGCGCTGCGCTATAGCCTTTTTGCCTGGGGTTTTGTGAACCTGTGGGCGGCGTTCCATTACTGGCGAGCGGGGTATTACCTTGCCGATGATCTAGCCCGTGTGGGAAGTAAGTAACGAAAACAAACTCGGTGTTTTCGTTTCAGTCTCCTGATGTCTATAGCGCCGAATTGATTCGTGGCTGACAGTCATACCTTGCTCGGCTAGAAGTTCTGTTATGCTTACGGGTATACCAATAGCTGTGATCCCCTGTGTATCGACATTTATTGCTTCTGCGCATGCTGGTTTTGTTGGGCGTAATCTCTTTCGGTGTTTTCCTGGCTTTTCAATATGGTTTTGTTGACCTTTTTGTCAGTGCCGATCGAAGTTACCTTTCATCCGTAATTCTTACGATGTATATAGCATTAACCATGCATTGGGTTTGGGTGGGTTGGTTACTCTCTCGGGACATTAATGATGCCGCATCGCTGGATGGCGGTTCGGTACCGTCCGGCACCGCCAGTCTTACCTCGGATTTGATTGAGAGATTGGAATCTAGTCTTGGTGGGGCTCGCAGAGAACGGCTCCTCAGCCTGTATTATGACCAGCTCATGAACAGACACGCCTTTGGGCATTTTGCCACCGATGTGCTGCTCAGATTGGGTCTGCTTGGAACGATTATCGGTTTCATCTTCATGCTTCTGCCGGTGGCAGACATCAAGGATTTTGACGGAGCGGTGATGCAGCGCCTGCTGGCCAGCATGAGTGGTGGCATGGCCGTCGCCCTCTACACCACGCTCGCCGGTCTTGTCTCCAGCACATTACTTCGATTCCAATATCATGTGCTGGATTCAGCAGCCGTCGATCTTGCTAATCGCGTGTCGACTCATGTTGAGACCCGTGCTGGATTAGGTGTCGATGAGACATAGAGCTTTAGATGGCAGCACATCAAGTGACGCCTTCACTGACCTTCTGTTTAATGCGCTGCTTGGATTCGCCATGATGTTCATCATAGCGTTTATGCTGATCAATGATCCTGAAGACGCGGGCAAGATCGATTCCAAGGCGGAGATGCTCATTACCGTGCGCTGGGCTGATGGTCATCCGGACGACGTTGACGCGTTAGTGGAAGGCCCGCATGGTGAAGTTGTCTGGTACCACAATCGTGATGGTGAACTGATGCACCTGGACAGGGACGATCGCGGGTTAGTAGCTGATCGCGTCACCCTCGACGGGAAAGAGGTATTGAACCCGATTAACCAGGAAACTGTTACGGTGCGGGCGCTGCAGAGTGGAGAGTATGTGGTGAACCTGCTGCACTACCAATCTAACTATGATGAAAGTTTGCCCGTCACCGTTAAAGTCGAAAAACTGAACCCTGAAGTATCTTTGGTTTACTACGGTACACGACTTCTCAAGGGGACAGGGGATGAGCAAACCGCAGTGCGATTTCGGCTGGATAGTGCCGGTGAAGTTGTAGGGACGAATGAACTCCAGAAGCGACTTCTGACCTTGGTTCTGGATAAATCCTGATGGCCAGCGCTGTGGTGCTGTTGTCTGTTGCCTATGTCGTTGTGGCCGCGCTGTTATTGAACCTTAACCTGAAAACCAGTCATGCGCCCCGAGTGAAGGTCGCAGCAATTGTTGTCACGACTTGTTTTTATATGGTGACTTGGTTTGGCTTTCAGGCGATGTCCGGTTGGGCATCAACGCAGCCGCTGCCTGAGCAATTCCGTCTATTGTGGGTTTCTATTGAGGAACGAAAGAAAGAGGACAGAAACCCAGGCTACATATACTACTGGGTGCGAGCGCTCGACGCGGCAGATCTGCCGGTTGGGCCGCCACGCGCGCATCGGGTCGAGTGGTCTGAGGCAGCGGCGGAAACGGCAGAAGCGGCAGCCTCTGCAATCGAGGAAGGGCAAGAGCTTAACGGGACGCTGTCGCGAAATCTAATGACCCCCAGTGAAGAGGGTGATGCGGTTTCGGGATACGCCGGTGAGAAGTCAGTCACCGGCGCTTCAGACGAGGAAGTGAATATTCGCTTCAACCGCGCACCACCCCGGCACCTGCCTGCTAAGCCTTTACCGGGTTAGCGCTGCTTACTTAAGCCACGTCAACCGGCCGGCATCGGGTTCACCCATCGCTAAACCACGGTCTTCGTGAGCCCTTGCTTTTACATAGTTGTGAATCAGCGCCGTATCATCCGGTGTTAAGGAATCTGCAAAAGACGCCATGCCAGCACCAGACAGCAGCCCCCCAAGCACAATGGCATCAAAATTGGTATGTGACTCTGCGCCCATCATTCGCAGGTCGGCGATCACCCCACCCGAGCGCACGATCAACCCATGGCAGGGCGCACAAAAGTCATGATAAAGCACTTCACCCTTTGCCAATTCTTCATCACTGACAGCTGCTAATTGTTGCTCAGGAATGGTCATATCACGCAAGGTGGGGGATGGCAGGCTTTCAGACCCCCCCAGTTTGAACACCAGCAATCGGCCGGTATTGCTGTAGGTAAGCGACGCTGGGTTTGCCGCTGGGTCAATGGGTGCGCCTGAAAAGAGATCCCCGCCGCCCGTACCAGTCAGGATAGACACATACTGTATGCCATCAATTTGGTAAGTGATGGGCGGCGCGAGCATGGAAACGTAAGTATTGAAGTCCCAGAGCACTTCCCCCGTTTCTGTATCATAGGCCGCGAACATACCAAGCACGTTACCCTGAAAGACTAATTCCCCTTCTGTCGCGAGTACCCCGCCATTCCAGTAATGGGGGAATTCAACAGCCCATTTTTCTTCACCGGTCAAAAAATTAAACGCTTTAAGATATCCCCGGACCTTTGGTTGCTCACCGATGTTGTCCACAAAGAGTTGGGCAATGCGCCCAAATTCAAGACCAAGGTTAAAGCGGCCAGGGTGCCGTTTGTAGAGCCCCGTCTTATGGTATTCATCCGACATGGCGTAGATGAGCGCGTTTTCCTGAACCGGTAAATAGGCAATACCGGCTTTCGCGTCGATCGACATGGCTTGCCAATTGTGCGCACCCAACGGACCAGGCAGCACCCACTGCGCTTCCTTATCGTAGGCATTAGCCTCAACTTCCACAGGTCGCCCGGTGTCCATATCTATATGCGACGCCCACGTCACTGCGGCAAAGGGGTTCGCTTTAAGCAAGGTGCCATCGTTGCGGTCAAGCACATAGAAGAAACCATTCTTGGGCGCCTGCAGCAAGACTTTTCGCTCGACCCCATCTATCTCCATATCGGCTAGGGCGATATCTTGAACAGCCGTGTAATCCCAGTTGTCGCCCGGTGTGGTTTGGTAGTGCCATTTGTAGTCCCCGGTATCAGCATCAAGCGCAACAACCGACGAAAGAAACAAATTATCACCGCCCCCAGGCGAGCGGATCTCTCGAGTCCAGGGCGAGCCGTTTCCGACGCCAAGATATAGTGAGTTCAGGTCTGGATCGTAAACAATCGAGTTCCAAACGGTACCACCGCCACCGTATTCCCAGTAATTCGTACCTTTCCAGGTTGCCGCTGCGAGTTTCTGCGCCTCGCCTTCAAAGGGTTTAGACGGATCCCCCGGGACAGTAAAAAAGCGCCACACTTCCTCACCGGTGTTTGCATCATAGGCGGTGACATACCCCCGGACGCCAAATTCAGCGCCGCCGTTACCAATAAACACTTTGCCGTTGGCCACGCGCGGGGCCCCGGTGATGGTATAATAACGGTCCCGGTCGGTAATAGTGTCCACTTCCCAGACTTTTTCACCGGTCGCTGCATCCAGCGAAATTAGCCGCCCGTCGAAACTGCCGAAATAGACCTTCCCTTTGTACACAGCAACGCCGCGATTGACGACATCACAGCATCCACGACGACCCCACTCGCGAGGCACTTGGGGATCGTAGGACCACTTTTCTTCGCCCGTAACGGCGTCGATGGCATACACCCGGCTCCAGGTGCTGGTGAAAAACATAATGCCGTCGACCACGATCGGCGTTGCTTCGAGTGCTCGGTTTGTGTCCATATCCTTGTACCAGGCCAGGCCAAGGTCTTTTACGGTTTCTTTGTTAATCTGCTTAAGAGGAGAGAAGCGTTGTTCTTCATAGGTGCGCCCATGAGCCAACCAATTGCCTGGTTCGGAGGCAGCATTGTTGATGCGAGCATCATCAATCTGTCCGATAGCAGAGGTCGCTGGGGCTTCTTTGGCCGTCTCTGCAAGCTCTGGCGCTTCTGGTGCTTCTGAGCAAGCGGCGATGAATAGTGTAGCCATAACAAGCAGGACAGTGGGTGCTTGGTGCATGTGGTTTTCCCCTGATTTTCGATACCTAGAAGATACGCGTGTTTTAGGTTTAGTGCCAGCGGTGCCCGAGGCGCCGTAACTTAGGCGCGGTATAGGCTTCTATCGACGCTACAAAAATAGACCTTTTAGATCACAAAGGCATCACCTTTGTGCGCGGTTTTTTACATCCTAAAGACTATAATAGAGCCGTTCAGCATGGGCACGCTGCAAGAATAAACAGCTACTCGGGACACATTCGAATATGTCAAATATTACTCTGGTCTGGCGGATACTGGTTGTCTTCTTTGTTGTCGAGTCGACAATCATGATGACGTTTTCGAGTTTCCCGGGCCTTGAGCTTTATTTCATAAACCAACACTCGATGGTTCTTGTTGCGCTCGACGCAGTCATCCTGACACTCATATCCGGTCCGCTAATGTATTCCTGGGCCATTCGTCCGTATATAGTGGCACGGGGTAACGCTGAAACGCTTCGACTTACCAAAATCATGGGCGAGTTGTCGACGGTATTTGATACTGCGAATGCCCCGTTCTTCGGTATAGATTTGCAAGGCAGGGTCAATGAGTGGAACCTGCATGCAGAAAAGATTACTGGCTTTAGTAAGGAAGAGGTGTTGGGTCGGGATCTTGTGGCCGATTTTATTACTGAAGACTATAAAGCTGCGGTAGGCGTGGTTCTGGAGCAAGCACTGGAAGGCGTAGAAACTGCGAACTTTGAATTTCCATTGTTCGACCGATCTGGAGGTCGGGTTGATGTTCTATTTAATACAACGACACGGCGTGATATCTCCGATGAAATCACTGGTGTGATTGGTGTGGGTCAGAATATTACAGAACTGAAATATAAAGAACAACAACTTCAAATAGCACTGGCTAAAGCGGAACGAGCAGCTAAAGTAAAAAGCCAGTTTCTTGCGGCAATGAGTCATGAAATTCGTACACCTATGAATGCAGTACTAGGCATATTAGGGTTGTTAAAGGATTCTCCTTTGGATGAAATACAATCCGGTTTTGTTCGTACCGGGGAAGAGGCAGGAAAATTACTATTAACAATTATTAGTGACATTCTTGACTTTACCTCTATGGAATCACATAAATTACGTCTCAATGATGCTTTCTTTGATTTACATAGGTCTCTAAATGGCTGCATTAATATCACGAAGCCCTTAGCCGAGGAAAAACATTTAAGCCTGACGCTTATTATTCTGCCGGGTTTACCCCGCTATGTTAGCGGTGACTCAAGTCGCTTGCAGCAAATAATAATTAACCTCGTTGGTAACGCGATCAAATTTACAGAGAGCGGTGAAATAATCGTTACTGCCGCGGCCCAGGTACTTAACAATAAGGTGATATTTTCATGCTCTGTTAAAGACTCGGGTACAGGCATTGCAGAAGCTTCCATGGGAACTTTATTTGATGAATTCACGATGGTAGATCAAAGTCATAGCAGACGTCATGAAGGAACCGGGTTAGGCCTGGTTATTTGTAAACGCCTGGTAGCTCTAATGAAAGGACATATCGGTGTAGATAGTACTCTGGGGAAAGGAAGTACATTCTCATTTAAAGTTAAACTTGGAAAAGTCGAAGATAAAGACGGTGCCGATAGGTTAACGATAGATAGTCAGGAATCCCCGCCCACATTACCGGATAGTCCTATCCGGATTCTATTGGCAGAAGACAATCTCATTAACCAAAAGATCATTAAAACTATGCTAGGAGCAAAAGGATTGTCTATTGATATTGTGTCAAATGGCGAAGAGGCGCTCGCTGCAGTCGCTAGCCGAGCCTATGATATTGTATTAATGGATGTGTCTATGCCTAAGATGGATGGGATGGAATCGACGGGAAAAATCCGTCAACTTCCTGGCTCTGCAGGTAAAATTCCAATTGTTGCCCTGACTGCCCACACAATTACTGGTGACCGAGAACGAATACTAGCGTCAGGTATGGATGATTATCTGGCAAAGCCGGTAGATATTTTCACCACATTAAACTGCATTGCTCGATGGACAGACCCCGCCCGTGTAAGTATTTCTGGGTAGCTGTCAGGGGTTAGATATAGTCGGCCGAACGATCTTTGAACATGATCATAAACCCGTTGAGCCCCGTCCTCCAATTTCGGGCCGGCATCGTCCACTTCTTTAATGCCGCCCGGATGGCCAGGTAAATAATCTTCTTTGCAGAATTGTCAGTCGGAAACAACTTCCGTTTCCTGGTCGCCTTACGGATAACGCAGCCGAGTGACTCAATGGCCGGTTGTTTTCCGAAGTAGTGATAAAACGTTTTTCGCCAGGGATTTCTCTAAGACCCGCAAAGAATAAGCCTGGGTTCACGCGCCTGTTGGCACTACAAAAATTGGCATTTTGAATCACAAAGGCATCACCTTTGTAGCCAGTTTTTTACATCTAAAAGACTAAAATTAAGAGTAACAAAATCACCTTGGCTGAATATTTCGTTCAATTGTGCATCGCAAATATTGCGTCTGACTCAGTAAAAATCGGAGATCGGGGTTTTGTAAAGATTAACCTGGCCAGGAGTTACTAATGGTCACAAATGGTTACTTAGTGGTGCATCTGCACTTACGACAGTCTTTTATAGTTCCTGCATGACTCATCAAGCCACTCATGAGTTTACGATGCGGAATAAGGAAAAGTAACATGCAAACGACCTCAAATATTGCCGACCCTTGCAACGATCGGGGTAGTAATGGACAACAAAACCTACCGGTTGGCCCGTTAAATTGGATTGCTGTACCCCTGCGGGCAATGATTGCCATTTCAATACTGGCGCTGGCCTCATGCGGCGGTGGCGATATCGATGACCGCGATAGCGCGGCACCGACACCGTCAGCGATCGCTAAGCCCGCCCCCGTGATGCTTGAACCCGATAGCAACGCCCTCAGTTTCTCCCTTATTTCTGGTGACGATCAATCCCTGGCGATAGCTAACGGTGCGCCAGTCATCACTGATCTCGGGGTACTGGCTGTGCTTGAAGGATCCGTCGATGTGGCATCGTTAACCGGCACAGACCCCGATGGCAACGCGCTCAGGTTCTCCATCGTTTCTGGTGATGATCAATCGCTTTTTAACATCACGTCTGCTGGTGTCTTGTCCTTTACGACAGCGCCGGATTTTGAGATGCCCGCTGACGCTGATCGAAATAATAATTATCTGCTTTCGGTGCAAGTGACAGATGGTTTTTTAACGGACAATCAATCCCTTGTCGTCAACGTCACGGACGCGTTTGAAGGTCGGGTGGTTGATGCGCCCATTGCTGAGGCCTCAGTATTTATTGATTTGAATGCTAATAATGAACAAGACGCGGACGAACCTGGCGGTATAACGGATGCAGACGGCTATTTTAGGTTTCCGTCGTTTACATTGCCAGCAGGCGGTGTCGCTAAAATCGTATCAAGGGGTGGTACAGATACCAAAACCGGAAAGCCGTTGCCTGATCTTGTGCTGATCTCGGATGTGCCAGCAGATGTGACGAAACCTGCGAATGTAACGCCGCTTACAACAGTGCTTTTCTGGGGGAAAACGCCTGAGCAAAAGGCAAAAACCCTGAGAGCGTTGCGCGTAAGCGGTACCGCTGAAGAACTGCTCACCTCGGATGGTTGGGCAGAAGCGGAGGCTGGCGATGAGGCTGCAAAAGACACTCAACGTGCGAATCAACAGGTTGGTTTGTTGTTGCAAACGGCGACGACGTTAGCAGACGACGATGATGAGTCTACCGACGTATCATTGGCGTTGGCAGAGTCGGTTGGCAAGCAGATTTTCGAGCTGACGCAGTCCCAGGATAATCTTGATTTGATGTCAAAAGAGACTATCCAGACTATTTTTACGGAGGCAACCGGGGAGGTTACGCCAACGGTTGTCCATGAAGTCGCTACCATAGCAGCGGTGGCGAATTCTGTCGCAATGGTGAATGCCGTGGTTGCAGATACGGCCCTTGACCCGGTGTCTGACACGGCGAAGCAGGTCGTGGGGTCGGCACAAAATGCTATGCAAACGTCGGTAGCGAATGTTGTTTCTGGTGCTGTGACGGTTACTGACTTTGCCGATGAAACAGAAGCGTCGACGTTATTTGCTAATGTTGCGGTGACTGCAGAAGCGCCAGATAACGATAGTGATGGTCTAGCTGACGTGGTGGATTCTGATGACGACAACGATGGTGTCGTAGATACCATAGACGCGTTTCCATTAGATCAATTTGAAGCCGCAGACACCGACGCCGATGGCGCGGGTAACAACGCAGATACTGACGACGACAACGATGGTGTCGTAGATACCATAGACGCGTTTCCATTGGATCAATTTGAAACGGTCGATACGGATTCTGATGGTACCGGTAACAATGCAGATACCGACGACGACAACGACGGTGTTGCGGATAGGTTTGATGCTTTTCCATTGGATCAATTTGAAACGGTCGATACGGATTCTGACGGTACCGGTAACAATGCAGATACCGACGACGACAACGACGGTGTTGCGGATAGGTTTGATGCTTTTTCGTTGGATCAATCTGAAACCACAGATACCGACGCCGATGGCGTGGGTAACAACGCCGACGCTGACGATGATGGTGATGGTGTAGCGGATATCTCTGATGCTTTTCCGTTAAATAAGTTTGTATCAGTGGTAACTCCTGCTGCGGCGCCAGTGGTTCAAGCGGCTCCAGCAGATACTGCAACTCAGGCGGTTCCAGCGGATGCCACGGTTCAAGCTCAAGCGGCTCCAGCAGATACTGCAGCTCAAGCGGATACTACGGCTCCAGAGGCCCCAGCAGAGGCTACGGCGCCAACAGGTGCTGCGGCTCAAATAGAAGCTGCGGCTCAAATAGAAGCTGCGGCTCAAATAGAAGCTGCGGCTCAAATAGAAG
>Ga0209054_1001657_pt1 | contig 12032 bp, 11 predicted proteins | sample SaaInlV_DNA_200m_FD_184689 | JGI IMG/M metagenome (GOLD analysis project Ga0209054, IMG submission 184689) | Marine microbial communities from expanding oxygen minimum zones in the Saanich Inlet - SI075_LV_DNA_200m (SPAdes) (version 2) | ecosystem: Environmental > Aquatic > Marine > Unclassified... | reverse complement strand
TTTTTGGGTGGAATTGCCTGTCAACACGATATGCCGAAATCATTTTTGCCAACAATTCAAGAGCTCATTGGTAAAATACTAAACCACTCCCAGTTTGACAGCACATTCCAAAAATAATCAAAGAATGGGCTTCGGTGATGAATGGACTGGTGCGAATATGCCTTGGCATCTTTCTGCTGACTACAGGATGTATCGAAGAGCGAAAGTTACATTTGAGTCTTCCAGACAGCGAGCCTATTAAGCGCACCTTGGGCGCGTTCTATATATCCAATGTTGCTGATAAAAGGAGGTTTGAGCAAAACCCTAGAAAGCTATCGACTCCTTCTGTCAAAGGTTATTTACGGACATATCCGAAGGAAAAGCTTCCAACTATTGTTGGGCGCTATTCGTCACTAAGCAATGACTACTGGAATGTCATGTTGGAGGAGGGAATGACCACTGAAACAAGTGTCCGCCGCCTGCTAGAAACTGGGCTAAAGAGGCAAGGTTATTCCATCACTGATGAGTTCGGCGGGGAGCACCGAATGGCTGTAGAGATTAAGCAGTTTTGGGCTTGGCCAGTAGCTATTATCAAACAAGAAGGCCTCTTCCACGCCATTATTGAGTGTGACTTGGTCATTCAAAGCGGGAATAGAAGCATAAACATTACTGTAAAAGGCCATGGGGTTGAGGAGCCACGCATAGGAAGTGAATCAATTTGGGAGATTGTTTATAGGGCCGCTATTGGCGATTTTATGAATAACTTAAACCAAGAGCTACGGAGACATCAGCTCTGACTTAGTTTTAATTAAATGTTTGGTCTGGCATTCTGCAGTATATACAAATGCCCAGCGCTGCTGTTTTCAGATAGAGTTATTTAGGCTGCCTGAGGCTCCTTGAGAGCTTCGTAGTACTATACCCTGCTGCGTCTTCAGCCAAAGAGTTTGTAGTGCGTTCTGAGGCTGATACAGGCGGCCTGTGTATTGTGGTGTTAGTTCAGGCGATGATCAGAATGGTATTTCATCATCCAGTATTGGTGTAGCATCGAACTGTGTGGGGCTGAAGTTATCAGGTTCGGCGAATGGAATGTTATCGGCGGAAGCACTAGCCCGTGTAACCTGCCATGCCTTCACATCAGTATACCAACGACCATTGTACTCCCGGCTTTCGATGTCGATGGAGACAACAAGGTTCTCTCCTTCCTTAATGGCGAGCTCGTCTATTTTGTCACTCCAGACCATGAAGCAAATCTTCTTGGGGTACTGGCCCTCAGTTTCCAGAATATACTCTTGCTTGCGCCATGGACCCTTGGCTGACTGCCCGGATTTCTCCTCCAGGAGCTGAATTATCTTTCCGTTAATTTCCATGGTGGTTGTCCTGACTAGAAGGGGAAGTAACTTGTGTAAGAATAGCTATGCCGGTTGATATTGGTAACCTGCACCCTGTCAGCATGTAAAGGATTATGGAAAGAAATGTACCCGCCACACAGGCGGGTACATGTTCGACCTAAGCGGCCTGCTTACTTTCGCAAAATTCAATTAGATAATCTGCAACACCTTGCGCTTTACTGGCAGCTGAGCTGAAAGCCCTGGGGTCATCTTTCAGAACCTTTAACCAGGAATTTAGATATTGTGCATGGTCTTTCCTTGGCTCATGACTGACCCTTAACTGTATGGACAGGAATGCAGATGCCAGCTCAGCAACCAGTTCTTCCATTGCATAAGCACTGCTTCCAAAGCGGCCCTTCATGCCTTGGTCGCGGTCAAGTCTGTCTGGATGTCCTGACCAATGGGCAAGCTCATGTAGCAGCGTGCTGTAGAACATCTCAGGGTCAGTAAATGCAGTTAGTGGCGGGATATAGATATGATCCTCTGAAGGGCTGTAGAAGGCCCTGGAACCAGTTTCATGAATGATCGCACCAGTGCTATTGAGTAAGTTGTCAACGACAAGGCTCCTGTCCGCAGGAGCTACTGGTTCATCGGATTGAGGAAGCTCAATGCCTTCAACCTGATCGGCATTGAAGAGGAAGAAATGGTTCATGACAGGTATAGTTTTGCTGGCTTCATGCGGCTGGTTGATAGCAACAGGCCTGTAGAAGACGCAGAGCGTTCCCTTCTGGCCTTTGTGGACCTTGCCACCTTTCATGCGCCATTGCTTGAATGTAGCCCAGTAAGGCCGGCTATAGCCCTTGTCGTTGGCCTGCAGGTTAAGCAGCAGAGTATTGATGCCCTTGTAGTAGTTGCCTGTCAGAACGTTCGATGGACCCCCTGCAGTGGTTGTCCAGGGTCTTGTCCAGTCTGACCCATGTTGCTGCATGAGCTGAGTGATCCGGGATGTGATTTTGCTGTATAGATTGATGTTGTTCATGTTTTCCTCCGGGTAAATGAAAGGCTTAATTGCCCCAAATCCCGAAGGGATAAACTTGTATTCCAAGAGTTCCTCTGGACACCTTCCTTCTGTGTGATGTGTAAAAACAGACGAGAGGCCCGGAGGCCCCTCGTTGGTTATAGCGCAGCTTTCATCGCGGCGATTTCTTCTTCTGACAGACCTGTTGATAAGGCCAGTTGCTTGAGGTCGTTGTGAGCTTCGAGAGCCTGCTCCTGACGAGCAGTGCGACAGGCATCCTTGTAGATTAAGGACAGCTCATTGGTCCCGTCTGTGAAGTTGTCGAGCACCTTGAGCAGGTTGGTTATTGAACTTGAAATCGCTTTCCAGAGCTTCATGGTAGCCTCCTTGGTTGGTGGAACATTCCCCAATGGCGTTAGCCATCTGTGTAATGATCAGTTGCCTCGATACTCCTCCCGGTAGGTGGAATATCCCCAAGCGCCGAAGGCGCAAGTGCAAAAAGATAGTTTGTGAGAATAGGGCGGGGGGGTGTTTCCGTTCCAAGCGGCCCTAGTGAGTATACTGGAGCCAGACGTAATTTTTAAGATTTCCTGATAGGTCCTGTGAGGCAGTTTAGAGTCGCCTGAGAGACTTCAAGGTTTGGTGGCTGGGGTTTTTCTAAGGCTCTATGGATATCGCCTCTGCGGAGTCTTGAGGAGCTTCCAGATGCTATTGTGCAGGTCGAGCTATACTGCTGGATTAGCTCGTTCACTTGAGATGTTTATTTTGAGCATGGGTTGATGCCGATGATGACAATTGCCTAGTGAATCAGGATCGTCATTGACTCTAAATTGAACCCTTATAAAGTAGTGATTATTCAGTCAAAATAGCCTCATAAGTAGTGCTGAGTTCTAAACATGTCTGTGGCCGCTGGGGACATGGTGCTGCCTACTTTTTTCAGATTGTTCCAGAAATGGTTAAAATGTAGGCCGTAATGGGTCTGCAATACCGCGGGATTGGTTAAATCTCGTTGAGGAGCTTATCTGTAACTTGCAGAAGCAAAGGAAAAAAGAAATGAAGACGATAATGGGTGTGTTGATTATGGGGGTGTCGTTTGTTTGTTTCTGATATGGCATTGGCACAAGATTCCAATAAAGGTCAAGAAACCAAAGAGAGGGTTGATTATTCTGATGCGATTCCTGCTTTGACAAAAGAAGCAGAAAAAGGACGGCTAGAGTCACAATATGTTCTGGGTTCAATTGTAAAACGCAGAGCAATAATGGTCCACAGAAGCGGCTGCGTATCGCAGTTGTAGCGGAAACAAAATGTCAGGCAAAATTGATGCCGGGCGCTAAAACTCGAGACAAAAGCGACTTCTTCAACACACTCAGCCAGAAACGGACATCAACGACCGTGGCAAAGTCTCGGTTGACGGAACACCTCGGCCCGTTTGACCTTTATAACCGAACCAAAATGGATAACGTGATCCAAATTCAGGATCGCTATTTATGTAAGCTGCTACAAGAACAGTGCCGATAAGGGATCGAAGGAATTGAAAGACGACACCGGAGACAAGTTGCTGAGGATCAGGCGAAATGAGCCCTCTGTATCGAGATCTCGAAACTTCAGTTTCTCGGTATTTTTATGAATGAATTACTCAACACTTAGGCCGGGCCATGAATTCAGCTTGACTCATTGTATGGCGAGTTTACCCTTGTTGAAAAAGGAGAAGAAGAAATTTATGACTTCTTCCAACAAGATTACTTTGCGTACCCGCCGGACATTTATGTTGTCTTCGGCAATGTTTCTTCTTGCGACAAGCAACGCGCTGTCGCAATCGCAAACATCGACGACCATTCGATTCGGCCTAACGCCTGTATTTCTGAATGATGATATTCATTTGTTGTCAGTCATAAAGAATTACCTTGAGAGTGCTACGGGATACTCAGTTGAACTTGTAACCCGCAGGACTTACCAAGAAGTCACTTCCTTACTTGTGTCGGGCCAAATAGATGCAGCTTGGATTTGTGGCTATCCATTTGTGAAATTTCAAAATGAACTGGATTTACTCGCTGTTCCTGAGTGGAACGGAGAACCTCTTTATCAATCCTACCTGATCACAAAATTTGATCGGGAGGCATCAAAGCTTGCAGACCTTAAAGGTGATATCCACGCATTCTCAGACCCTGATTCAAATTCAGGTTATCTAGTTACCAAGGCATTGTTACAGGAAAATGGTTTGAGTGCGGAGAGCTTTTTCAAAAAAACACTTTTCACCTATTCACATAGAAACGTAATCCGGGCGGTCGCATCTGGTTTGGTCCAGTCGGGCAGTGTTGATGGATATGTATGGGAGGTGATTCGTGAAATCGACCCGGATCTTGTTGCCGGTACGAAGATTGTTCGAAAATCAGATTGGTTCGGATTTCCTCCTATTGCTGTGAGTAAACGCTTTGCCCAGACAAAAAAGGTAAACGCATTGAAGCTGGCTTTTCTGTCATCAAGTGAAGCCGAAGCTGGGCGGGCGATGCTCGATTATCTACGGCTTACTGGTTTTGTTAATGCGAAACCTGCTTTGTATGATTCCGTGAAACGAAATGTTGATCGACTGGGTGCTCTGCTGTGAACCCGCTTCAATATCTTGGTCAACTCTCATCTTTGCTTCGCGTCCCTTTGATGGTCATGCTTCTGATGGCCGTAGCTTCCATCGTCCTGTCCGAGCGTGTGCTTACCCGTTTATCCCAAAATCAAGAGACCTATTTGACGGCATTGGCCAGTTCCTATCTGGATGGCATAGCAGCATCGGTTTCCCCGTCGGTCGTACACCAGGATAGCTGGGAGATTTTTGATATTCTAACGCGAATGAAGCCTCAGAAAGCAACCATATACGCGCAGGAAACGGTTGTAACAGACGCTAAAAACATCGTCCTTGCCTCTGACATTCCTGATGTTCATCCAACACTTGGACAGATGGATCCCAAATTTGGAATGGAATTTGAAGAAGAAATGAGACTCGATACAGTCTCTCAGTTGGCCTTTGCGGCCAGATCAATCCGCCACAATGAAGAGATTATCGGAAAGGTCTACGTCGTGTTTGACGCTTCTTCGCTATTGAAAGAGCGACGTGAGGTATTGCAGACTTTGATTCTGACAAATATCGGACTGGCCGTTTTGTTGGCTGCAATTGGGTTTTTTGTAGTCCGGCGCATGGTACTGCCGATGCAAATTCTTGAAAGGCATCTTCTAAAAGCGGCTTCAGGAGGGTTGGAGTTCATTTCTGATGTTGAATATCCGAAGGCTAATCGTGAAGCCAAGCGTATCTTCGGTGCTTTTAATCAACTTGTAGGGGCTGAGAAAGAAAGGGAGGGGCTTGTGGATCGCCTGACAAAAGAAGAGCGTTTGGCAAGCCTTGGAAGGATCGCGTCAGGCATGGCTCATGAAATAAATAATCCACTCGGTGGGCTGCTGAATGCAGCAGATACCCTCAAGAAACATGGCCATCAGGAAAAAGTACGGTTGGAGACAGTCGACTTGATAAAGCGTGGGCTGTTGGGTATACGAGATGTTGTCCAAGCCGCTCTTGTTACCTATCGTCCTCAACGGAGTTCGAGGGTATTCACCCTGAAAGACCTTACGGATATTTCTCTATTGCTAAGGTCGGACCTAGGGAGCCGTGCACAGGAGCTAAAGATTTTACCCGTACCCTTCGATAAAGTGTTTGACGACTTGCCCGCCGGCCCTATACGTCAGGCAATTATGAATCTTGTGCTCAACGCATCCAACGCCTCCCCCCATGGGTGCGAAATTGTGCTCAGCATTTCCCAATCAAAAGAAGGTACGCACTTGGAGGTAAAGGATATCGCTGAGGGGTTACCTGATGATGCTGGCGAAATTTTAACCGCACCCCTGAAATCCGGTATTCCAGATGGAATGTCCGGGCTTGGCTTGTGGGTTGTTCGTCAAATAGCAGACGAGCTTGGCGCAACTCTTTCCGTCAAACCGAATATTCCAAAGGGGACGATCATCGCTATTGATATACCGCGTCGTTCTGGGGAGATGATTCATGCAGCCGCCTAGGCCGATGGATATTGGGATTATAGAAGATGACCACATCATGGGCAAATCGCTTGCGCAGCGGTTTGAATTGGAAGGGCACAAAATTGTTTGGTGGAAAACCGGAAGTGATGCATTGAATGCAAATGATTTTTTGGAGAAAGACATCATCGTTTGCGATATTAGGCTACCTGATATTACTGGCGAAACAGTTATGCGTCAGGCTGGACGAAATGGTTTGGCACCACCCTTCCTATTCATTACTGGCTATGGAGACATCGATCAGGCCGTCAGATTGATGCAATTAGGCGCGTGTGATTACATGACCAAGCCGTTTGAGTTTGATGATTGCATGAACCGGATAATTCGCAACGCGAGAGGTTCGGAAAAAGAAAAGAGTACGACACCTACACTGGGCCAATCCATGGAGATGCAGGTGCTTGAGAAAAACCTCATCAAATTTGGCCAGACAGATTTACCCGTCTTGATAACGGGTGAAAGCGGCGTTGGGAAAGAATCTGCGGCCCGTTTTCTGCACGGACAGTCTTCTACCTCGGGTCACCCATTCATGGCGGTTAATTGCGCTGCAATTCCAGCCGAATTGCTGGAGAAAGAAATCTTCGGTGAAGAAATAAGCTCTGTCGACGGTGACGTTAAACCGCACCGTGGATATGCTGAACGGGCCGGCTTCGGCACGATGTATCTACGTGAAGTCGGCAGGGTTCCATTGCCTGTGCAGGCTAAGCTGATGGAGCTCATCGATACAAACAGCTTTACTCGAATGGGAGGAACAACGGCGATTGGATTTTCCGGCAGGATCGTTGTATCGGACAGTTCTGATCTCAAGCGTGCCGTTTCAGAAGGGCAAATTTGGGATGACCTATTGTTCCGACTGTCTGTGCTTTCTGTCGATATTTCGCCTTTGAGAAACAGACCAGAAGATGTTATGTGGCTTTTGCCTCAGATGGTAGCGGCTGCCTGTCGGCGCCAGGGCCAGCTGCCAAAAACCCTTTCAACTCGAGCAGAAGAGTTTGCTTTGGCTCATGAGTGGACTGGAAATGCCTTCGAAATGCGGAACCGTGTGGAGCGAGCAGTTGCTTTGTCTCGTGATGAGGAGCTGGAATTTGCAGATCTTTTTCCTGAATCTGAGTTTGAGGACAACTATCCGCAGGAGTTTCCTTCCCTGGCAGAGGTTCGTGAAATGGCCGAAAAACGCCAGATTATTCGTGCCCTTGCACGATCAGACGGTCAAATCGGAACGGCAGCAAAACTCCTTGGGGTATCACGCACGACACTCTGGGACAAGATGACACGTCTCGACATGAGTTCGAAAGAACGTTCGCAATCCTGAACAGGACAGACGAACCCATGTTCGGAATTCTGAACATCGCGGCCTGTTTAAGCATGACTGCTTTGATTTTGTAGCCTGTTCAAAAATTTGATCTTTCGCCAATTATTCTGGCGATGCAGACTTTGACCTTCAAATATTTCAAGGGAGGGTTACATGTCTCGATGTTCTAATCTGGTCGATGTCGGCCGCAGGCATTTTTTACGTGGAGGGTCCGTCGCTGTGGCTGGCTTGGCAACAGCAGTGCTGCCTGTCGGGGGGGCCAAGGCCGCACCAGCCAATGCGCAAATCAATTATCCATCGAACCGATTGGCTAATGTGTCCGATCTTACTGTGAACGAACCAATGGATATCGAGTATCCAGACGCAGATAGCCCCGGTGCATTGATCAAGCTGGGGCAAGCAATCGAAGGTGGCGCAGGACCGGATGGTGACATCGTCGCGTTCTCCACCCTATGCCCACACAAGGGATGGCAGCTTGCCTACGATTCAAAGGATAGCACCTTTAACTGTCCCGGCCATTTTTCCCGCTTCGACGTAGAGGCAGGTGGTCAACAGGTTTGGGGGCATGCGACCCAAAACCTTCCTCAGTACACCCTGCGGGTGGACGACAATGGAGATATTTATGCTGAAGGCGCGAGTGATCTGATTTTCGGTCGTCCGTCCAACGTGTTGTAAGAGGAGAAGAATAACATGGCTTATAAAAGACAAATTGATCGGCTTCCCATTCCACCGAAGGACGCTAAAGTTCACAATGTTACCTGTCACTATTGCATCGTCGGGTGCGGCTACAAAGCTTACACTTGGGATCGCAACAAGCAGGGAACACCAACCGAAAATGCCTTTGGCATTGACTTAAGCAAGCAGCAAGGGGCCGACGGCACCTGGATGGCTCCTTCCATGTACAATGTCGTCAAACAGGATGGCAAAGACGTACATTTAGCTGTGATGCCTGATCATGATTGCGTTGTGAATTCAGGTCTTGGTTCTATCCGTGGCGCGCGTATGGCTGAAAACCGCCCGTCCACTGTCACTGGAACACAGCAGCAACGCCTCCGCGATCCTATGATGTGGCGCTACGGTGTTTTGCAGCCAACCAGCTGGGATGATGCACTGGATCTTGTTGCGCAGGTAACTGCACGTGTTGTTACGGAAGGCTCTGAAGACGATCTGGTTGTTTCCATGTTTGACCATGGCGGCTCTGCAGGTGGATATGAGAATACCTGGGGAACGGGCAAGCTTTACTTCGAATCCATGAAGGTCAAGAACTGTCGCATTCATAATCGGCCAGCGTATAATTCAGAAGTCCATTCTACTCGAGACATGGGTGTGGGAGAGCTGAATTATCAGTACAAGGATTATGAACTTACCGATACGATCATGATCGTTGGCGCTAACCCGCTTGAAACACAGACCAACTTGTTTTTGAACCATATGGTTCCGGGGATGAGAAATGGTGCAAAGGTTATTTTCGTTGAACCTCGTCGCACAGTATCAGTCAATGCTGCCGAAGTGGCGGCTGGCAAAGATAACGTTCTGCATTTGCAGATTAATGCTGGCACAGACATGGCGTTGTTCAATGCGCTTTTGACAGAGATCGTTGCAAAAGGCTGGGTCGACAAAGACTTTATTGCCAACTCAACCTTCCAGGACGGCATTGCGCAAGCTCAAGATGCGGGGCATCCCGCTGCACTGGGCAGCATTGAAGAGGCAATGAAATCTTGTACCATGTCTCTAAGTGAGGCGGCTGGTATCTGCGGCGTTGATGCAGCTGACATTGCAAAAGCTGCCGCGTGGATAGCTGAACCAAAAGATGGTGCGCGTCGCAAATGTGTTACCGCCTATGAAAAAGGCATCATCTGGGGCAATGACAATTACCGAACGATAGGTGCCTTGGTTAACATCGCTTTGGCGACTGGAAATGTTGGTCGCGAAGGTGGCGGTGTCTGTCGTCTAGGTGGTCACCAAGAGGGATACTACCGTCCATCAGATGCCCATGTTGGTCGTCCCGCAACATACGTTGATCAGCTTTTGATCAATGGTGGCGGCAAGGTTCATCACGTCTGGGCTTGTGACCATTATAAAACCACTTTGAATGCCTCTCAGTTCAAACGCATTCACAAAAAACGTTCCGACATGGTGAAGGAAGCCATGGACGCAGCGGCCGGTGGTACGCGTGAAGACTTGGTCAACGCAATTGTCGGTGCCGTTAACAAGGGTGGCCTATTCGTGGTCGATGTTGACATCATCAACAGCCAAATCGGTCAGAATGCTCATGTTGTTTTGGCAGCATGTGAATCGAATGAGATGAACCTGACTTCCATGAATGGCGAGCGTCGTTTGCGTTTATCCGAGAAATACATGGATCCATTCGGTAACTCCAAACCCGATTGCTTGATTGCCGCCGGCATCGCCCAGAATATGGAGCGAGTTCTGAAGGCAATGGGTAAGGCGGACTACGCAGCCCAGTTCCAGGGCTACGACTGGTCAACCGAAGAAGACGCCTTCATGGACGGTTATAACAAAGGCAATCCAGAAGTTACTTACGATCGTTTACGCCAAATGGGCAACAATGGTGTGCAGGAGCCGGTCGTTGGCTTCGAAAACGGCAAGCTTGTCGGGGTTGAGCGTCTGTATTCCAACGGCGAATTTGGCACCGGTGATAAGAAGGCTCGCTTCTGCGCCGCAGGATGGCGTGGATGGCAGGCTGAAGGTAAGGCCGAGGAACAAGCCAAATACAAGTATTGGATCAACAATGGTCGAGCCAATATCTTTTGGCAAAACCAGTTTCTGGATCAAGACAATGACTTCATCCAGGATCGCTTCCCGTTCCCATTCATCGAAATGAACCCAGCCGATATGGCTGATATCGGTGCAGGTCCGGGAGATTTGGTTGAAATCCACAATGCCAACGGTGCCACACAGGCTATGGTTTATCCAACGCCGACGGCACGTCGCGGTGAAACTTTGATGGTCTTTGGTTCACCGGCTGGCTCACAGGGGAATGTGATTAACCCTGGTGTGAACGAGTTGGTTTTGCCGGACTACAAGCATACTTGGGCAGATATTCGGAAAATTTCTGATGCGCCCGCGACAGTAAAGGCGATCTCCTTTAAATCGAAAGAGTATAAGTCGGTTTAATATACAGCTGGGTGCCCGCCGCGATTTCTTCGCGGCGGGTTCTCCATTTGAGGGATACGTACTCTCAAAACCTCGCTTTGCACCTTTATTGAAGCCGAATGCAAAGCCGGTAAAGACGGAAAATTCCTTACGGTCATTATCACCGCCGCCAAAACGCTTGCAGTTGGTATGTTTAGTAAATCACAAAATTCTCTTCCCACTACTCGGTTATTTCGAAAGGCGATCTGATGCAGGTCGATTGTATTAAACAATGACCGCAATCATTGATACGATTTGTGCAAGGCGATCCATTTCTCCAAAACGGCTTGGGTACCCTGGACCGAACATTGAACAAGTCGCGGAAATGGTCCGGGCAGCATGTGCTGCACCAGACCATGGAAATCTTGCGCCAACCCGTTTTATCTATATCCCGGATGATGCACGCCAATCGCTTGCGGAGGTGTTTGCAGCCGCCACATTAGAAAGGAACTCAGACAGTTCACAAGAAGAACTAGAAGATGCCAAACAGCGGGCGATGAATGGCGCAGGCCTCATTGCGATTTGGGCGCATATTGATGAGAATAATCCCATTGCTCCGCCGCATGAGCAATGGATCGCCGTCGGGGCGGCAACGCAAAATCTACTATTGGCAGCGAATTCTCTGGGTTTCCACACTAAGATAGTGAGTGGCGGCAGAGTTACGTCCAAATCACTTCGGGCTGCATTCAACTTAGGGGATGGTGATGTTTTGGTGGGATTCGTAGTTCTTGGTACGTACGCTGGGCAAACGAAAAAAAGGCTGCGACCGGAACCAGGTGAAATATTATCATTGTGGGGTCCCGATATTTAGGGCTCTTGCTGTGGTGCATGGGCACGCAGATGAAAACGTTTCATGCAGACACAGTTCAACTTGAAAACCGCCTGGATGTATTGATGACAGAAATCGCCGAAATCAAACAAATACTGAGCGACAAAAAACTGTAAAGCCTTTCCAGGTAAGAGAATTTCCTACGTTCTCCACAACGGTGTCTGTCGATGGAAATTTCATTCTCTTTTGGAAGTAAAAATGTCCGTTTCGGGTCAACAATCACCGTATTGAGCCACGTCGGATCATGTCCGCTTCACCCTGCACAACGGACATTCTGTGGGATATTGTCTGTTATGCCCTTCAGGGCGGAAGTGAATTGGTGGCCACCAGAACGGAGAT
>Ga0209054_1001655_pt1 | contig 12041 bp, 14 predicted proteins | sample SaaInlV_DNA_200m_FD_184689 | JGI IMG/M metagenome (GOLD analysis project Ga0209054, IMG submission 184689) | Marine microbial communities from expanding oxygen minimum zones in the Saanich Inlet - SI075_LV_DNA_200m (SPAdes) (version 2) | ecosystem: Environmental > Aquatic > Marine > Unclassified... | reverse complement strand
GGATCTCTTGATAATGCTTTTTTTACAGATTGTACTTTAAATGCTTGGCTAAATTGGGACATTTTTGTCTCCTAAAATTAATTTTTATAGGCGACAGGTATGTTGACACAGAGGGGTTTTGACACATGGAAGCACACGGAATTATTCAAACTCTTTTATGAACAAGAGCGCGGTTCTGATTGCCTTAGCAAGCGAGTTAACAACCCGCCTGAATTGAGGTTGTTCCTGGCTTTATTACTGCAATGCACTGAGACCTTAAGTGATAAAGGCTTTCTTTATGTCTTTAGATTGATGGAAAACATACGAAAAATAAAAAAACATTATCCCGATAAGCTGATTTGGGAGCACCAGGAATAAACCTGGCGAATAATCATTAATCTTAATGGAGAATTTATGAGCTGTGAATCTGATTATGCCTATCAAACATTACTCTATATTTCTAGATTGGTGTCAGACGGTGATTTTAAAACTGCTGAATGCATGGGTCTAAGTAACGAGCAAATGTCTAAAATTGGCGACTTAAGTACCCAGGATATTCATGTCTTGTCTGGTTTGACGCGAGCAAAATTTGTGTCTGTGCAATTTGATAAAAAAGCACTGGATAAAGCCTTAGTGATTATTATCGATAAAAAAAGACTTAAACATAAAATTTATGAATTACTCAAAGAAGGGGCGTCCTATCCAGTCATGAAATACTTATACGGGCTTACCACTGCTGATATGGCAAATTATAAAAAATTCCTTAATTTACCTAGAGGCGAAGGAAGACCCTCAGTTCCATCCGAGGATGAGCAGAATATCCTCTGGAAGCATATTACCCATGTGGATATTCATCGTAAAACTGAGGAGTTAGCCGATAAGTTGTTACACGCATCAAGAGAAACCAATTTACGGATAAGTGTGATATGGCTAATCTTAAATAAATGGGAGAAAGACCTCCCTGACTATAAAGCAAAGACAGTTTATTAATATTAGATGCATGGTCAGCAATGGAACACGAAATATCTAATAACATCAAGCTTCTATCGCAGAGGATTTCCAGTGAACTGGACAGAATAGCTAAAGAACCTAAAAGTGACACGAATAATAGTGATTCGCTGGTTTATATAGGCAATTGGCAGGATGCCATTCCAAGATCAATATGGGTTGATAACGAACTTGACTCAAAAGAAGTGAGATCATGGGGGGTTATTAGAACCCAGGCTGTGCATGGCTCTGCTGTTATGCTCAGCATAAACAAATTGTTAAGGGAAACGTTAGATTACTCAAATGCAACGGTGTCGAGAATAACCTATGTACTCAGGTTAACACGATGGATATCACTCTGCTCACAAATGAGAACAGAGAGAGGGCAATTTATGGGGAATATATACGCAATACATGATGCTCCTTTATCTATTTTCGACTCTATCTACCTTGATAAAGACTATCTAAATTTTGTACAGCAGCAGATTTCGCATAAAAACAAAAAAATTAGCAAGCTCGCAGAATCCATTTGGCAGCTCTTAGACACGTCAGTTAAACATGATTATGGCTTTATACAGAATAGTCCTTCTGAAGTCATTATGCATTCTATACGTCTTTTGGGCGGCCATTCAGAACAAAATAGCCACGTTTATAATTTAAACGTGGATGAAAATGACCATGTTTATATTTTAAACGCGGTTGAAAATGACCACGTTTATAATTTAAACCTGGATGAAAAAATAAAAGATATTAATGAAAAACAATCGCTTGAAGAAATAAATGAAGATTTAGAAGTGAGTGACAATTGCCATGTTCATAATTTAAACATGGCTTCTATATGTAGTAGTAGTTCTTTTAATAAAAATTTAAATAAAAAAACGACTACTACAAAAAATTTCAAAGAGATTTATGAAAATGAAAGTAGTGAATTAGTTTATCCGAAAGAATTTAACGTCGCAGAAAGACGACTGGCCGGTATGTATTTGAAAAACTTTCAACAGGAATTGAAGCAATCATTTTTAGATGAAACAGCGGCTCAAATCATTAACCGTCGAAAAACAAATAAGCCAATTCGCAACCCTATCGGGTATTTGGCCTGGTTATGTAATGAATATGGCAAAGGAAATCTATATTTGACTAGTTTTTTTATTAATCACCAGGAAAGTAGAAACCGTGAAAAAGCAACGGAACTCTCAGTTGAAAAAAAGAAGCAAGAGCTAACCAGGGCGGCTAAAGATCGTGCGGCAATAACAGCTGAAAAGCATACAGTGAATACTGAAGCAGAAGAAATCCCCTTCACAGACGAAGAAAAAAAACAGCACAAAGATAAAAGATGGGGCAATTTAAGCCGGTCAGTAAGTGGGGCACAGCGCCCACCTGAATAAAGAAATACGGATATAAGTGGGGCACAGTGCGCCACTTGAATAATGAAATACTGATATAGATGGGGCACGGTGCCCCACCTGAATAGTGAATAGAGTTTATTACGAGGAGGTATGGAAATGGAAGATATAAACGAGGGTAGTGATTTGCTTGTTGAGAAGAAAAAACCGGTGAATGGTTTTTTTGATGAACCGGGCAGTCTGCGTAACAACACACGGATGATTATACAAACACGCCAGGCTCAAAAGTTGGTCACAGGACGTAAGAGAACCGGGGATGTAAGTGCCATTATCGGCTTAATGGATTTTGGACGAAGAATGAAGTTGTTATGGTTGTCGTCTGAGGCAGATGATCCGTATGCTGATTGGTATTTGTTGCAGATCGAAAATTCAATTAAAGAGGCAAGGGTTTTGATCAATGAGAAGAAGTCCTGGCTCGATGATGTGTTAAACACTATGGATGGCGTTGAAATTGAAATTGCTCAATCGTTAAAGCCTATTAATATTTCGATTTATTTTCAGAACCCCATTGGTTATATGGGGGCTTATTTAGTCAAGGATTATGATTTATTGGCGTGTTCTGTTTTTACAGCGCGTCATATAGGGCTGATAGATAGAAAAACTGCGGAAAGTATCACTCATGTAACAAGCAAAGCGATCAGACGAACCTTCACTTTGGTGGCGCTATGGAAATTTACCGGTGTTACGAGAGAGGATTTAACGCAAAAGAACCCAAGTTCTCAACGAGCTTTTGATACTTTTGGTGAGTGCCCAGAGGATGTTGTCTCGAAAAAGACCAGGGCTATGGTTGCTCCAGAAATTAGAGAAAGAAAATTTAGACAAGGCGTAAGAATTGATTATAAATCGACTGAGCAAGATAAGAGTACTTCCGCAAGTTCTTTGGATGAGAATAAAAAGAGGGCGGTTGTCGCATCTGCATTGCATGTTGATGAGGTGTAAATGGAGATAAAAGTTAATTATTTTATGTTTAAAACATGGCTAGCAGTTGTTTGGTTTTTCCTTATTGGTAGATATCGCTACTTACAAAAGGTTTTAACCCTTTAAGGGTAAGAGGGGTTTATGAGCTTAATAAATATAGCCAAGGCTAAAGATGAAGAAGATATCAGATTTATTTATCAGGATACTAATAAAAGAATTCAGTTGTTGTTGCCTTTCAAAAATATCAGTGGTGCAAAAAGGCGTATTTCAAAATTAGAAATTGAAAATAAACGAGTGCTCAGAATTATGAGTGAGCTATCGGAGATTTATAAAAAGATTGTTCCTGAGCCCCGTGAAATATATCTAACGATACAGGAAGTCCGTTCATCAACAGTTTATATTCGCTGGCGCAGAAGAGGTATCAATGGCGATCAGGCCTATTTAACGATGGATAGTTTAGAAGGGCGAGCATTTTTACTGGATCAAAAAAATGATATTAGAGTGATGTATTTGAATTTCAATAGTCTTGCTTTAAAGCTTAATCTTGCATATTCGTTTCGTCTGAATGAAATTAAGCGTATTGGTAAATTTATAGACAGTTATTTAGGTGCGGTGGGTTAGTTTTCCAGGGTGGGCACTGTGCCCCAGTCTGAATAAGAGAATAATGTGTTAGAAACCCTTTTGTTTTGATTTAGGGTTTAGTGTTGATAGGGGGTGTTAAATATTATATTTTTAGGGAACATTTTTATTAAAAGGATTTCTTTATGAGTAACGTATTTGAAGGGGTTGGTAATCTTGGGCAGGAACCGAAGTTAAGTAAAGTCGATGGGCATGATGAGAATAGCGACCCCAGGAGTGTTTGCAATATTCGGGTGTATTTTGATCGTCAGGTGCCTGATAAGCAGGATGGTGATTTTAAGGATAAGGGTGGGTTTTGGTTATCTGTCGATATTTGGGCGTTTCGTGCTGACGAAGCGATGCGAATATTAAAGAAGGGTTCACGGATATTTGTTAAAGGAAGTATGCGCGAGGTTTCATGGAATGATGCTGAAAGTGGTGAGCTTAGAAAGGAGATTCGGTTAACAGCTGATTCATTCTTTATCGACAGTATGTGTGTGGAGAGTGTGGTATTTAAAAGCAAGCGCGATGTTAATTAAAATTCAGTGGGTCAGTTCCTTATCGGGGATTTATTAATATGAAGATTAAAATCTGCAGCCCCGTTCAGCGTATTAATTATTCTATTTTATTTGTATTTTTATATGCACTTGGCATGAATGCTTATGCGCTTAGTGCGCCTAGTGGTATTTATGTCGATCAGCGAGGTCAGAATGTTGCGTTATCCTGGGGCAGTGTGAGTGATGCGCAGGGTTATAATTTATATTATGCACCTTATCCTGGTGGCAATCCGGTCATGTCTGGTGTCATGAGAGCTACCAGCTTTGCTGTTCAGATAGGTACGTGTGAGGCTTATTATGTTGCTGTAACAGCGTATAAAGACGTTCAGGTTATTGATCCAGAAACCGGATTGCCATTAATGGAGGAAGACCCTGTTACGGGAGAGAAACAGGCTGTCTGGGAAACGAGAGAGAGTGGCTATTCGAGTATAGGGATTGTTAAGTCGGTCAATCCGTCATTTTTTCCAATTAGATCATGTTCAGGAGCTCTAGCCGCAAATTCATGGAATTTCTTATTGAATGAAGGTCATATTCTTGATGATTCTTCGGTGAAATTTAGTCCGGGTGATATGAAGTTTAATCAAGGTGAGATATGGATTGATACTGATGCAATTCAATTTGTTCAAGAGTCATCCGGAGTTTATGTTAAAGGGGGTATTGATTCAGGTGGCTTTAGTAAAGGTACTTCTTATGATTTAGTCCTGTCATCTGCTGATGCGTTTGGCAGAAAAACGTCTGAAATATACGTTAATCAGTTTATTGATGATGCCGGGATTGGGCTGATTGGTGAAATTGAGGTTGATTCTGTTATTGAGGATAAGCCGGTAAATCCAATAAGCTGGCCATTATCACGCACGGATCTTCATGAATTACCTATCGGTAGCGTCATTGGTGTTAGTCATCATGCTGATACAAAAAGCGCTATCAATGTATCCATAGTCAAACCTATTGTTGATAAACGATACATGGATGCAGAAATTGATTTTAATTCAAGCTGGGTGATTGTTGAAAAGATCCCTGCAATAACTGTATTAGGCGTGACTTACTACAATATCGTTGTTGTTGATAACCTTATTCATGGTCAATATATTAACCTAATGGGGAAAGTAGAAAAGCAAAATCGAGTTGTAAGCTATTGGCTGTCAAGAGGTGTCGGTATGGTTAAGGGGAGAGATGTGTTTGAGGCTGAAGCTGATAAGAAACCGTTCCTGGTAGAGCTGGATAGCTATAAGGTTATGGATTGATTATGCTGGAGAGTCATGTGATTTTTAATCTTAACCGGATGCCGTTTCTTGATTTTGATTTAGCTGCTCGCATGAGAGATTTGCTGATGAAAGAATCCGGTCATTTTTATCGAGTAGAGCAATATCAGGCTGATAAAAAGGGTAGCGCGGGTTTTGTAGTTGTTAGAAATAATGCAGACCATGCCACTATTCAGCAAACAAAGGCGAATATAAAGCGTTCTGTTGAGATTACTGAAACAAGCTTAGCGAATAGCCGCGATACGGATCATCAATATAGACCGGCATTACGCTCATATTTTTTGTACTTTCCCCTGTTTTTTGCAAGTGTGCTTTTGTTTACGTTTTCGTTAAGTATCTGGTCGTTTCTTTTATCCCTGGTTGGCGTTAATCCTTCCTCTGATATTGTTGATATAAATTTACTGATACAAATAACGGAAGCACTCGCTGTTGCAATATTTTTAATTAATTTAATGCGTCTGTTGTATCGCTATTATTCAATTGTGCTGATTATTGATGGCGAAGGAGTAACGTTGCGTAAAGGCATTTTTGCACGGGATTTTATGAGCATACGCTTTTCTGAAATAAAAACCATTGGTGTTAAACAGGGTATTTTGGCACGACTGTTAAACATTGGTAATCTGGAGTTTGCTTCGTCTGGTTCCGATGGTGTGGATATCACTTTTACTAATATCGTCAATCCTGGAGCAACAAAAAATGCTATCAACAGCCGTGTAACAAGCAGTAAATGAGTGTTGAGGTAGCGATAATATGAAAGCTTTGTATTTATGCGAAAAACCAAGTCAAGCTAAAGATATTGCGCAGGTATTAGGCGCTAATAAACGTAATGATGGCTATTTTGAAGGGGATCAGAATCTCGTCACCTGGTGCTTTGGTCATTTGCTTGAGATGGCTAGCCCCGAAGATTATAACGCTGAGTATAAAAATTGGCGTATTGATGATTTACCCATCATTCCTGAACAATGGGTCTGGAATGTGCGTAAGGATGCAAAAAAGCAATTTTCTATTATAAAAGCACTGTTCAAAAAGGTAGATATCATTGTGATTGCAACAGATGCCGATAGAGAAGGGGAGGCAATTGCACGCGAGGTTATGGATAAAGGCGGTTGGCAGGGTGAGGTAAAACGCCTGTGGTTGTCTGCTCTTGATGAAACAAGCATAAAAAATGCACTGGATAATGTATTGCCCGGAAGACAAACACTGTCGCTGTATCATGCCGCTGTAGCAAGGTCTAAGGCAGACTGGCTGGTTGGCATGAGTTATTCGCGCTTATATACTCTTTTAGCGCAATCGTCTGGTGTTGATGGAGTTATGTCAGTGGGGCGAGTGCAGACTCCAACGCTAAATTTAGTGGTTGAGCGTGATCGGTTGATTGAATCCTTTAAACCTCAGCCCTACTTTAATGTTGTCGCACAGTTTTCAAAAGATAATATATGTATACAGGGTAAATGGAGACCACCAGATAATATATGTGATTCTAATGGCCGCTGCATCAATCAATCCGAGGCCGAGGCCGTCGCAAACAAATGTATTAATCAGGAAGCGGAGCTTGTTTCTTCTGAAACGAAAAAGATTGTAGAAGCTGCCCCCTTGCCCTATAAATTATCTGCATTACAAAAACAAGCCTCCAGACTTTTTAGAATGGGTGCCCAGGAAGTGCTAGATATTGCTCAGTCCTTGTATGAAAAGCATAAGGCAACAACCTACCCCAGAACAAATTGTGCTTATTTGCCTGAATCTCAGCACGGTTAAGCTGCAGTGATTATCAGATCATTAGACCAGCAAGGTCAGTATGGTGAATTAGCTAAAAATTCTGATACAACGATTAAGTCAAAGTGCTGGAATGATAATAAGATTTCAGCGCATCATGCGATTATCCCAACGTCTGTGAATATCAATATTGGCGTAATGAGTGACGAGGAAAGATTGCTTTACGATTTGATATGTCGACGCTATCTAATGCAGTTTTATCCAGCACAGGAATCCGATCAAACCCATATTGTGTTTGATGCTAATAACTCAACTTTTGTCGCGAATGGTCGAGTTAACCGAATAAAAGGGTGGAAGATTGTTGAAAAACAGCAAGGAACGGATAACGATAAGATTGAAGTTGAAATGCCTGCATTATCAAAAGGTGATTCGCTCATTGTCGTTAATACAGAGATTGAGCAGAAAATAACAAAGCCCCCTGCACACTATACGGAAGGGACATTAATTGACGCAATGGAGAATATCGGTAATCAGGTCGATGATCCCACCTTTAAAAAATTACTCAAAGAAACCTCAGGCATCGGGGAAGAAGCAACTAGAGCGGCTATTATTGTCACCCTATTAAAGCGTGGCTTTATTAACAAGCAGGGCAAGAACAAAAATTTAATAAGTAGCACTAATGCCCGGGCGTTAATAGATGCCCTCCCTGAGCCGATTAAAAGTCCATTAATGACCGCTATTTGGGAGCAGGCCCTTGATGATATTGCGAACGGGGAACGTGATGCCGTGCAGTTTATAAAGGATCAGGAAAAAGCAGTAACCCACCTGGTTAAACAAGTTAAGCAGCGTGCGCCGAAGAGCTTTATAGACGTTTCTAAAGCAACACCTAGCTATCACTGCCCGGAATGCAAACAGCCTCTTTTTAGGCGTAAAGCGAACAATGGCCCAGGATTTTTTTGGGGCTGTTCTGGCTACCCTGAATGTAAAACAGTGTTACCAGACAACAAAGGAAAGCCAGGCGAAAGCAGAAAAAATCAAAAGACAACGGGAAAAGGCTGTCCGGAATGCGGCGAAGGTAAATTAATTGAGCGCTTAGTTAAAAATGGTAAAAATCAAGGCAAAAAATTTATAGGGTGTACGCAATACCCTGAGTGTAAGTTTACGGAGTTGTTGAGTGATTAGATAGGTTCAGAAAAAAAATCCAACTGTGATCACTGCATTCTCAGTGATACCCTTTGTTGTTGCGAGTCTGTGTTTCCAGCAACCAGTTTCCGAGGGAACTGCTACAGACATTAGCCGGGAAAATATTTTTCCTGGTGGATCATATTTTTTCATTTGCTGTCATTACTTATAAAGTAATGAATGATGTCGTAAAAAGATACAAAAACGACAAAAAAGTAATTTCAAATTCGTCTAAACACGCTGTTTAGGCATTCAATCTTTATAACCCACCGGGAAAACAAATTTCCCTGTCGGGTCATCTGTGTTTTCTCGGTTTTTTTACATTCAGGAGAAACATCATGACAAATTCATACAAAGCAGATACTACCAATAACACTGTTAATGAGTACTTTGACCTGCATACAACAGGTGTTGGCTACGTTAATCGGATTCGTGAAGTAACACCTAAGCAAGGTGATGCCTTTATGGCCTGTACGATAGGAGCACTGAGAGGATCAAAGTCAGCGGTTGAATACAGTTATTTTGATTGTAGAGTCTCTGGAGCAGAAGCTTCTAAAGTTATCCGACGCTTAGATAAAGCTTGTGAGGAGAGTAAACAAATTCTTATCGGTTTTAAAATAGGTGATCAATATTCTGAGAGTTTCGTTTATAAAAGCGGCTCGAAAAAAGGTGAAACGGGCATCTGCACCAAGGCGCATTTACTTTTTATCAGCTGGGTAAAAATTGAGGGTGATAGTGTTTACACTGCGCCTATCAAATCCGAAGCAATTGAAACTGATGAAAATGGAGTTGTGCCTGATACACAGGAGCCAGTGGCAGCATAAATAGTCATCTGTACTCTCAGTAAAAACCACATTTGTGGTTTTTACTGATTTATCGTTTGTAAGCATTTTCTTTCGCTAGAGTTTCTTGTTTAACAGGAGGCTCCAGGAAATGATTATGGTCATTTTCTTACGACACCAGAATTCATCACTGGCAATTGATGAGCCCCTTTGTACGGTAGACCGTGCGTGAAGTAATATGGCTTTGATACTCAGAAATCAAGTCAGTCGGGACGATAAATAGTCATTGATTTTTTAACGGGAAAACAATGCGTGTCATCACGAAATGGGTAAACAAGCGTTTAGCTTGATAATCTGTGATCGTGTTTATTCAAACCTATCATGCTTATTAACGTAATTTAACGATATTTTTTACATAATAGCTGGTCGTTTTGTGTGTTTATAGCGGAACGACCGTTTTTTCTTAGTGTTTCGTCTAGTGTGGCTGGACTTTAAGAAAAAATAATTTTCACCGTGGTTACTGCGTATTCAGTAGCACCTTTTATCACTACGCGTTTGCAATTTCTATCTAGTGAACGTTTCCTGCGGGAGACGCTGCAGACATTTTTTTTAACCCATCGGGAAAACAACCCGATGCGTGGTGTTTGTTTTTCTGAAATTTATTGAGATTGGAGAAAACCATGAATGAAATGATCAACAATGCAACACCGACAGTGCAATCTGTATCCTGCATACCTGCACGCATGACTAGCAATGAACTCAGTTCTTCATTAGCGCAATGCCGAGGGAGTGAATTATGGTACAGACATAACATAAACAGAGCAATGCTCTACACGGATGGGGTTAAGTATTTTGCAGATGAGGCTGGGGATCAAGGGGCTTATTGGTTTATTGATCTTATTGCCGTTAAATATTTTTCTTTACTGCACAAAAGTGCGTTCCTACACATAAAGCTGAATGTTAGTCATGATAACAAAGCATCTATATCTATTGATGATGGCAATGATAATGTTTTGGCCGCAGCAAAAATAAAATTTACCGATGTTCAGAAAGGTGAATGGAGATTTTACCTGACCGACAACACATTGTTACTACCTAGTGAGTATTAGGAGCGAGGGTTTAATAATCCCCGAAAGTATGGCGCAGTCTTTTGGCTTCACAGGCGTGTTAGGAAAGCAGATGCATAGCAGGCTACGTAACTGGTTTTCTAGTGCGACTGTGAAGTCAAAAGACAAGTCATACTCGGGTATTATCGAATTCTCGTTCCTTATAGCAAATATATTTATTTTATAACCCATAGGGGATTCACCCCTTATGGGGTGTTTTCCCTATCTTTTTACAGAGACTGGAAAATATTATGCAAGCATCTATACACACACCGTGGGGCATCTCACAAAATATTGAAACAATTAGTCGTGGAATTCAATTCGTTGATACCACTGGACACGGGGGTGTCAAGGTCAGCGATGAACTTAACAAAAAAATTCCAAACTGGGTCAGAGAAGGGACTTTTGGGAAACTTGGATTAGACGGTTGGTATGAAGAAGATTGTGACTGGTGTATTCCTGTCATTGTATTTTCTAAAGTATTTTATGCCTGGGCCAATAATAAGGGCCAGGATGGTGAGGCTTATATTGCCGAGGCACAGAGAATATTCCGGGTAAATAATTTATCGGATCCTAAAAAAGCGTGTTCAGGAAATATTGAAAAGTTTTTAAATGATCCGGGCAATGCTGTTTACGAATAGATATTTATAAACCTATTTAAAGTAACCATTTTTTTAACCCAACGGGGGAACATTTCCCCGTTAAGTGGTGTGTTTCTCTCGTTTATATTAATTTAAAACTGGAGCAACAAAAAATGAAACACCATATTTTTGAATCAACAAAAGCAGCTTACAATGCAACCATGATTGGGGAAGAGGTTAGCATAGGAGATATACTGATAATCCCTTCTGAAGAAGTTGTCGGCGTAGCATACGCATGGCCTTTTGCATTAACAGAAGATACCGGTGCCTTACATGCATTAGCTAATTCAGATAGTTTCAATAGGCTAAGACATGTGGACATTAGACTAAGTAATGCCATCAAATTCTTTAATCAAGGGGGTGTCGAGGCTATTTTAGAAGGTATTCATAAAGGTATTTACGATGGAGTGGAAAAATGAAAATATTATCCATGCCCACCGTATGTACTGAAAAATTAAAGCCACTGCATTACTGGTATATCTCTCATAATGGATGGCCATCATATACTAGCCGTTATTACAATGAAGCAAATGCATTGCAGCTTGATGATTTAGTGGACAGTGTTCTACCCTCCATTCCTAAAGCGAATAGGAGTAACGTCTATCGGACATTGAGAGATTTTGATGTTAATAGAGTACCAGAAGAGAAAAAAGAACAAGCCAAGAAATTCAAAGAATATGAACCTGGATATTTACCTATCGATGTGACATATTTGCCTAAGCTGGACGGCATAAAATACTACCTTTACGTTGCCATTGATAGAGCTGCATATTATTATGATCATGAACACCCATTCTTATGATCGTGAACACCTCCTTTATTCACGCATTGGGTCGGATGTATTTTTACTCTAAGTGTTCACCATCAGTCAAATTTGATTGTGTTTTTCGCATGGA
>Ga0209054_1001645_pt1 | contig 12083 bp, 13 predicted proteins | sample SaaInlV_DNA_200m_FD_184689 | JGI IMG/M metagenome (GOLD analysis project Ga0209054, IMG submission 184689) | Marine microbial communities from expanding oxygen minimum zones in the Saanich Inlet - SI075_LV_DNA_200m (SPAdes) (version 2) | ecosystem: Environmental > Aquatic > Marine > Unclassified... | reverse complement strand
TGACCCCAAGGATACGGGACTACTTTAAAGATGCTGACGGTCAAGCTCCTCTTCGCATCAAAAGTACGCCACTAAGTGGCGCGTGGATTGGAGTAATCATTGCGTCCGGCTTGATGGGGGTGTTCTTCCCACAGATTGCCATTGGCATGGACATGATGTTCGAGATGCTTGGCTTCGCCCCATCCTAGGCTCAGGTCTCATTGATTGGGATAGAAGGTAACGGAGCTGCGATGCATCTGACCTCTGGAGCCGGTGGGCGGTAACTTGGCATCGCAGAAACTATCTTGTGATGCCAAGCCTTACTTGAAAGGTGATGTATCCAGAAACGAACACAATTTGTGAGTTGCCAATGTCCGCTTCTGGCTATTAGCAGACACTTCGGCAACTTCACTTTTGACGCGCCAAATACAAGTTTCTGTGGATATCAAGAACGGGGTCAGTCTTCCAGGCGGTTATACTTTGCCATGATTTTTTTAAGTTGTTCATGATCAATCGCCGTCCATGATTTACCGGCAGGTTTGATCAGTGGCACCGTTTCTGCCGCAACCATCGCATTGATAATCGCTTCCTCAACCGACTGCACCGCAGCCTCGTAGATGACATCAAGATAATGATCATCAACACTGGTCATGGATTGCAGGACGGGCGGCTCTTCCAGGCCACGCCGGTTGGCCTCGCGCTCATTGGCAACCGAAAAGGCCAGAATAATATCGCCTGAATAATGACCGCCGCTGGAGCCGGTGCGGGCAATGCCAAGGGCACCGCGCTTGGCCAGGCGGCGCAACTGGTTGGGCAGTAAAGGTGCATCGGTGCCAATGACAACTATGATCGATCCCTGTTCAGGCTCGTTTGCCTGGGTATTTGGTGCCTCATGGGGCATTTCCAGGCCGACCGGAACCCCCAGAATGCTCAACTGATGCCGGGCACCGAAATTGGATTGCACCAGAGTGCCGACGGTCCAGGTATTCTCGCCGATGGTAACAATTCTGGAAGACGTGCCGGTGCCACCCTTGAATTCATATGTCATCATGCCGGCCCCGCCACCGACATTCCCCTCGGCCGGCAAACCGCTGGTGGCTGACTCAATTGCATCCAGGGCGTGTTGTTCGGTGATGTGGCGACCATTGATATCGTTGGCGGGCCCGTCATAGGTTTCGGCAACCACAGGCATGGCCCAGGCATGGCCATCGACAAAATCAGACACATACTGTCGCGACATCCAGCCTGTTACGGCGTGATGCACCATGCCGACGCTGTGTGTATTCGTAAGGCAGATCGGACTGGTGAAATATCCGGCTTCATTGATCCAGTGCGTGCCGGTCATTTCGCCATTGCCGTTCAAATTGTATTGACCCGCCCAAACCGGTTTTTGCCGGTCCTGACGACCTTTGGGTAAAATCGCCGTGACGCCTGTTCTGACCGGGCCTTTGCCGGTTTCAAGCGGTCCCTCACCGGAAATGACGGTCGTGAAACCAACCAAAACGCCGGGAATGTCCGTCAGCGCGTTATCGGGTCCAGGGATACCGCGAAATGGCAGGCCCAGGTTCCGGGCGCGGGGCTTGATGGTCATTGTTGAAGTTCCTCTCAACAAAACTATTGATTTCAGATCCTTTGCGGTAACCGTATCGGTACATAAGTTTTACGTAATGTAAAAAAACGATTCGACTCCGGGGTATAAACATCTCTAGAGTTGTTTAGGATGCATAATATTCTTGCATTTGAACGCTTTAGGTGGGAATTGCGATGCCTGTTATTTTTAATATCAACAAAGAATCTGGTTTTATCGACGTACATGCCAGCGGTGCCTTAACTACTGCGGAAGTATTGCAGATGCATGAGCAACTGCTCAAGAACCCGGACTATGATGCCGAGTTGCCGGTTCTAACGGACCTGACAGAGGTACATACGCTGGACATTTCTGTCGAAGGCGTTGTGAAAATCTTTTCCTATGCCGAAACGCACCAACCACGCGGGAAAAGGGCCAAAAACGCCATCGTGGTAACAGATCAGGGGCAGGTTTTGTTCGCAAAAATGGCTGCTGCCCTGGCTGAACGATCAAAAAAGCTGCCTGAAATCCGTGTTATTGAGACCCGCCTGGAAGCGCTTGAGTGGCTAGGCGTTTCGAATCCAGGCGCAATTTCTGCCTGATCTTCAAATAATTTAGTTCGTTCAGTCTAAAGCCGTCGTTCAATCGCGTCCCAGATCCCGGCTTCCAGACAGCTGCCATCAAATCGATTGATTTCCTGCAGTCCTGTAGGCGAGGTCACGTTGATTTCGGTCAGAAAATCTCCGATCACATCGATACCAACAAAAATCAGACCTTTTTCACGCAGCGTCGGCCCGATCATTTCGCAAATTTCCTGCTCGCGCTTTGTCAGGGCTGCTTGTTCCGGGCGACCACCGGCATGCATGTTGGATCGGGCTTCACCCTCTTTTGGTACCCGGTTGATCGCGCCAGCGGCTTCACCATCGATCAAAATGATGCGCTTGTCTCCGGCGCGTACGTCCGGAAGATATTGCTGGACAATGATGGGTTCGCGATAAAGTTCAGTGAACATTTCGATCAGCGAATGAAGGTTTTCATCTTCCGGCTTCAGGTGAAATACACCGGCACCGCCGTTGCCGTACAATGGCTTGACGATGATATCCTTGTATTCCGCCCGAAAGTCAGTGACCTGCAGCGGATCAGACGTAATCAGTGTTGGTGGCAACAGCCCGTCAAAGTGCGTGACGAACAGTTTTTCCGGTGCATTGCGCACCTCAATCGGATCGTTCACCACCAGCGTGTCAGGGTGAACATGCTCCAGCAGATGGGTCGCTGTAATATAGGCCATATCGAAGGGCGGGTCCTGGCGCATCAAAACGACATCGACGTCCCGCAAATCAATCAGCTCCGCTTCCCCCAGTGTGAAGTGATTGCCGTGTTCGCGGCGAACATCCAGAGGTCGGGCCCGGGCAATGATCTTGCCGGACACCATGCTCAGGTCACGCGGCTGATAATGCCACAGCTTGTTGCCCCGCTTCTGGGCTTCCAGGGCCATGACAAAGGTGCTGTCAGCGTCGATATCAACGCTTTCGATCGGGTCCATTTGTATCGCGACTTTGAGACTCATTGGTCCGGACTGGTTACCTCACGGGTTCAGAAAAACAGAATGCAGAAAGCTATTTGCGACGCGGATCAGACTTGAGCCGGACATGACTGATGACCTTGATCACACCGTTGATATTGCGGGCATGGTTGGTCAGTTTGTCCAGTTCGGCCTGGGACTGGGCCAGTCCCAACAAATAGACAGTCCCGTTGACGGTTTCAACCGTGAAATTGATGTCCGAGATATCGCGGTCGCGCAACAACAGATAGCGCAGCTGGGTCGTGATCTTGGCGTCTTTCAGATAATCGACAATGTTACCCCGGCTGGTGACCTGCAATTCGTTCAGGACTTCTTTTACGCCATCGACCTTCCAGGTAATGCGTGCAGTCTTTACCCGGTCGTCGGCTTTGGTAACGCTTCCGGTCAGCAACACGCGTCCTTCCAGAACTTCGACGTCGACATGGCGAAACAGGCTTTCGCTGTCCGACAGCAAGGCTTCGTTTATTTTCAGGCCAATGGCGGCATCATCAACGGCGGCACCAACGGAACGTTCCTGGGCAACTGCAACACCCGCCGTGGCGCCTGCACCGATCAACATTCCAGGGCCACACCCTGTCAGTCCCAATGCAGCTGCAGCCAACAGACCTCCGGCAACAAGCCGGGCTTTGGATAGATGAACGAACATGTCTCTGGGTTCCCTTGTTATTTCTCGTCAATCGAAATCAGTCATCAATCAAGGCGCGGCCTTCCCGATCCACCGGGTCGACACGTTGCCCACATTATAGTCCAGGATGACGGCAATTGAACCAGCGCTTGAATCAAATCCTGAAAAAGTAACCAGGACGTCATACCCAGGGCGATTCCGACTTAAACGGAATCGCTTGTGCATTAATATTTGGCGCACACCTTGAGTTTAAAGCAACGCTGCGTTTCCGTTAAACGCGGAAACGCTCTAGTCTATGCCTGCCAGGCGTTGGCGATGACCTTTGGCCAGCGACCGGGCGACACCAATATGGCATCAAAGCGGGCATCATGATTTCGATAAACCGGATTTGTGGCCAAAAAATGTTCTGCCGCACGACTTATTCTTTGTTGCTGGCGGCGCGAAATTGACCAGGCCGCATCGGCGCTGTTCCGGCGTGCCTTGACCTCGGCAAAAACCAACAGGCTGAAGCGCCGGGCAATCAAGTCAATTTCACCTGCCGGTGACCGGTACCGCCGGGCCAGTATTCGAAACCCCTTCAGGCGTAATACCCAGATCGCCAGCAATTCAGCGCGATGGCCGCGTCGCTCGGCGTCCTGGCGTGTCAGTTTTTCTGACCCGGCCGCCATTATCTGTCCGGACCTTTAAGCACCAGGGCACGGGCATAGACTTCGCGTTTGGGTTTGCCGGTTTTGGCGGCAACCAGGGCTGCGGCTTCCTTGACGGAATGGTCTCCCAACAATTCCTGCAGGGCCGCATCAATGTCCACTTCCTTGTGATCACCTGAAGGCGGTCCGACGACGATGACGATTTCACCCCTGGGGGCACCGGCCTCCGCATAGTGTTCTGCAAGTTCGGACAATTTGCCCCGGCGGGTTTCCTCGTAAAGTTTTGTCAGTTCCCGGCAGACGGCCACTTCGCGATCGCCCAGTACAACGGCCATATCAACCAGACACGCGGCCAGGCGTTTGGCAGACTCGAGAAAAATCAGCGTTGCCTTGATATCACCAAGATCGTTTAGTTCACTGCGACGGGCGGCTTGCTTGTTTGGTAAAAAACCTGCGAACAAAAATCGGTCGCTGGGCAAGCCGGAAACGGCCAGAGCCGCCAACACTGAACTGGCGCCGGGCAACGGGTAAACGCTGATACCGGCCTCAACAGCTTCGCGGACAAGTTTGTAGCCGGGATCGGAAACCAGCGGTGTACCGGCATCGGAGACCAGTGCGACGACCTCGCCTGCGAGCAATTGTTTGATCAGGCCTGGGCGTGTCCGCGGGGCGCTGTGTTCGTCATAGCGAACCAGCCTGGAAGACAGGCCGTGATGGCGCATCAATTTGCCGGTCACGCGTGTGTCTTCACAGGCGACGGCGTCCGCCGCCGACAAGACCTCAACGGCCCGGGTTGTCATGTCGCCCATGTTGCCGATAGGGGTGGCGACAATGTAGAGGCCGCTTTGCAAAAGGCTGCTCCGTTTACTTGACCATTCAATATCGCTACCTTAGGGCGATTCCGTGAAACCCGGAAACGCTTTAGCGACCATTCAGTCCGGAGTCCTTATAGTGCGTGTGCGACGGTATATAAACCAGGCCAGAAAAATCAATTCACGTCAGACATCAGCTGTAGCCATCCGCGCCTTGTGTATCGTGGCGCTGGTCTCGCTGTCGGCTTGTGCCGGTGGCTCGTTTGACGGTCTGTTTGGTGCGGACAAAAAACCGGCCGCGGCCCCTGTCATTGACAAGGACAAGGCAGCGGCAGAAGAAGCTGCCAAAATCGCCAGAGCCTTGCATGATCAGGAAGAAAAGCGGCGGGCAGACGAGGCCCGGAAAGCCCTGGAAAGTTCGCGCAAGGTTGTCGTCGTGGCACCGCCACCACCGCCACCACCGCCAGAGCCGGTTGCCGCCCCCCCCAAACTGATTGCACCCGTATTCTCCGGCCCGGTCAGGGTGGCACTTCTGGTGCCTTTAAGCGGCCCGGAAAAAGCCCTTGGCACAGCAATGTTAAACGCGGCCCAGCTGGCCTTGTTTGACATTGCGCCCGAACATGTAACGCTGATGCCCCGCGACACCAAGGGTACGGCGGCGGGTGCACAAAAAGCCGCAGAAGAAGTGCTGGGTGAAGGGGCTGAAATTATTCTGGGCCCGATCTTCAGCCACGCCGTTCGGGGTGCCGCGATCCCGGCGCGCAACCGGGACATTAATATTGTTGCCTTTTCAACGGATACATCTGTCGCCGGAAACGGTGTTTATCTGATGGGCTTCACGCCGCAAAAACAGGTGGAGCGTGTTGTCGCCTACGCCCGCGAACAGGGCCTGTATCGGTTTGCGGCCCTGGCACCGGCAAACAATTATGGGGATGACGTGATTAATTCACTGGGCCAGGCCGTATCGGAAAACGGTGCCGAACTGGTCCGGGTTGAACGCTATGACCCCTTCGAGCCGGAAGCCACGGACCCGGCACGCAGTCTCGCCTTGTATGATGGCCGCAAGGCAGCCTTGCAGGCACGCCGGGCCGAGCTTGCGGAGGATGGCAGCGCCGAAGCGCTTGCAGAACTCAGGCGTCTGGAAAATGCGGAAACTCTGGGGGACGTTGATTTTGATGCTGTCATGATCCCCGATGGTGGCGCCGGTTTGCGCACAGTGGCTCCGTTGTTGCCCTACTTTGATGTTGATACCTCAAAGGTTCGCTTTCTGGGCACAGGTTTATGGGATGATGAAAGCCTGGGACGTGAGCCTGCCCTGGTTGGCGGCTGGTTTGCCGGGCCCGACCCGGATACAGCGCGATTGTTTTTACAACGGTTTGAAGACGCCTACGGATATCGCGCGCCGCGGATCAGCAGTCTGGCCTATGACGCTACGGCGCTGGTATCGGTTCTCGCCATGAATGAAAGCAAGCGGGCTGATTTTTCCGGGGCCTCGCTGACAGATCGCGATGGCTTTGCCGGTGCGGATGGCTTGTTCAGGTTTAATTCGGATGGCCTGGCCGAACGCGGTCTGGCCGTCATCGAAATCGGCAGTCGCGGCCTGAAAGTCATTGATCCGGCACCGACGACATTTGACACACCAGGAAGCTGACAGGCCGCTCAATCAATGAACTATGCCAGCAATTTTTCGGTCACGGCATTCAGGACATTACGACCTTTTGATGTGACCGCCAGAACATTTTGATCCAGCGTTACAAAGCCACCTTCCATCAGGTCGGTGAGTTCATCTGTTGGCAATATTTCTGCAAATGATTTGCCGGTAACGTCTCGAAATCTGGTTTCTGACAGGCCGGTTGCAAGGCGCAGGCCCATCATCAACACTTCGGCAACCAGGACATCGCCGCTCAGGGTCTCGACTGATTCAACGCCGTGATCCTGGGCTTTGATCCGGGCCAGCCATTTTTCCGGGCTGCGCACACGAGCTGTCGCGATCCTGCCCTCGTCACTTTCCAGACGCCCATGCGCACCTGGTCCGATACCGATATAGGGATCGGATTGCCAGTAGCTGATATTGTGGCGGCTTTCAAATCCGGGCCGGGCATAGTTCGAAACTTCATAGGCCTGCAGACCTTGTGCGGCACAGGTTGCGTTGGTCAGATCAAACATGTCTGTCGCCAGTTCTTCTTCCGGCAAAACCAGGTCGCCCTGTTTCCAGCGTTCAAAAAACTGCGTGCCGCGTTCAATGGTCAACTGGTAAAGCGACAAATGCGTGGGATCAAAAGCCAGGGCTTCGGTCAGCTCGGTTTGCCAGTCGGGCAGGGTTTGACCGGCACGGGCATAAATCAGATCGAAGGAAATATTCTCACAGGCCTTGCGCGCAACTTCGACCGCTGCCAGGGCCTCGGCCACCGAATGCTGGCGTCCCAGGCTTTTTAAATCATCGTCTCGCAAAGCCTGAACACCCAGTGAAAACCGGTTCACCCCTGCCGCGACATAGTCCTGAAATCTTGCCGCTTCGACCGAGGTCGGGTTGGCTTCCAGGGTGATCTCGGCGTCGGTCGAAAAACCGATATCGTTGTTGATGGCATCGATGACACGGGCAACCGTCTGCCCCTCCATCAAGGAAGGTGTGCCGCCGCCAAAAAATAAACTGGTCGCAGGCCCGGCATCTTTTTTTAAACGGGCAAGGTCGTGGTGCAGGTCCTGAACGAAAGCATCGGCCCAGGTCTGCTGGTCCAGTTGCCCAAGATCCTCGCGCACGTGACTGTTGAAATCACAGTAAGGACATTTAGCAAGGCAGAAGGGCCAGTGAACATAGATCGCCAGTCCCCTGACGTCCGATCCGGTATGTTTGTTTTCAGGCCCCAAAACAGGCAGGTAAAAGTTGCGCAAAGGCCATGGCGCGATGGCTGATGGCATGCTTTTGATCCGGATCCATCTCGCCGCAAGTTATGTCATAGCCGTCGGGTTGAAACATGGAGTCGTAGCCAAAGCCGTTGTTGCCCCGTGGCGGCCAGACCAGGGTGCCGTGGAAATGACTTTCGAAGGTTTCGGTATGTCCGTCCGGCCAGGCAAGGGTCAGGGCCGCAACAAAATAGGCCGCCCGTTTGTCGGCGCTTGTTGCACCCCGGGCCTGAAGTTCGTTTTCAACCGATTGCATGGCATGGCCAAAATCGCGACCGCCCTCTGTTTCGGCCCAGCGGGCTGAATAGATACCGGGTTCCCCATTCAATGCCGCAACGGCCAGGCCTGAATCATCGGCCAGGGCTGGCAGCCCTGACGCTGTTGCAGCAGCCAGGGCCTTCAATTCTGCATTGGCCTTGAAGGTCAGACCGGTTTCTTCCGGCTCCGGCAATCCAAGTTCTCCTGCCGAAACGGTCTGGGTCCCCAAAGGTTCAAGCAAAGCGCCAATTTCGACAACCTTGCCTGCATTGTGGGTTGCGACGACGATTTTATTGCCAGTGAACTTTCGGGACATCGAGAGGCTTCCTAGTCGAGGCCAAGGGCGTGGCGCTGGGCAACTGCCAGCTGGGTGCCGCCATGTTCAGCAAGGTCCAGTAATTCCAGAAACTGTGCCCGACTGAAAGGGCTTTCTTCTGCTGTGCCCTGGATTTCGATGATATTCCCTGTGCCGGTCAGGACAAAGTTGGCATCCGTCTGGGCATTGCTGTCCTCGGGATAATCCAGATCCAGGACCGATGTATCCTGATAGATACCGCAGGATACAGCGACGACCTGGTCGGTCAGGGGAATTGATTTCAGGGCACCATCAGCCACAAGTTTCGCCAGGGCGATATGCAATGCAACATAAGCACCGGTAATGGAGGCTGTCCGCGTGCCGCCATCGGCCTGGATGACATCGCAGTCGACCTTGATCTGGCGTTCGCCCAATGCTTTCAGATCGGTAACGGAACGAAGTGAGCGACCAATCAAACGCTGGATTTCCTGGGTGCGACCAGACTGTTTGCCACGGGCGGCTTCACGGTTGGTGCGTTCGTGCGTGGACCGGGGCAGCATGCCGTATTCTGCGGTTACCCAGCCCTTGCCGGAATTGCGCATCCATGGTGGCACGCGATCATCGACACTGGCATTACACAGAACGTGGGTGTCACCAAAGCGCGCCAGGCACGATCCTTCGGCATATTTGCTGAAGCCGGGCTCCAGGGTGATGGCACGTAATTCGTTTGGGCTGCGGCCTGAAGGGCGCATAGTCGTCTCCTTGAAACATGAACAAGCATGGGTTCTAGCGCGATTCCGACTTAAACGGAAACGCTTCTGCCACGATTTTTGGCACACACTTTGAATTTAAAGCAACGCTGCGTTTCCGTAAAAGCCGGAAACGCTCTAGCGACTGAAAAGCGTCAGGTCTACCCCCCGGTTTGCACCAGGTCTGCGCCAGGTCTGCGACGATCCCGGCCCCCGGACAGATCTTATACGCGATTGCCTCCCGTTGACGGCCCTGGCGTGGCTACCTACATTCATCTTATGATCAAGGACCTGAACGACCGTTCCCGCGAAATCTTTCGCCATATCATAGATGCCTATGTGGAAACCGGTGCGCCAATTGGCTCACGCACCCTGGCGGACCGGCTCAGCGAGCAATTGTCTCCGGCCTCCATTCGCAACGTTATGGCAGATCTTGAGCATGCCGGGCTTTTGTTTTCGCCGCACACCTCGGCCGGGCGATTGCCAACCGAAATGGGTTTGCGCTTCTTTGTTGATGGATTGCTGGAACTTGGCAATCTGACGGAAGACGAGCGCGCCGATATTCGCGCCCATTGTGCCGCCGATGGTCAAAGCGTTGAAGAGGCCCTGGGCCGGGCGACTGACGCCCTGGCCGGGTTGTCACACTGCACGGGCCTGGTGGTTGCGCCCAAAATTGAGGCCCCGCTGCGGCAAGTGGAATTTGTCAATTTGTCGCCGGGCAAGGCCCTGGTCATTCTGGTGGCCGCTGATGGCTCGGTGGAAAACCGGGTGATCCAGATCCCGGAAGACCTGCCGCCCTTTGCCTTGACCCAGGCCAGCAATTTCCTCAGTACCCGGTTGGCCGGCAAAACCCTGATGGAAACCCGCCAAAGCATTCTGGATGAACTTGATTCACGCCAGGTGGAACTGGATGACCTGACGGCACGGGTGATTGAAACGGGCCTGGCAACCTGGTCGGATGGCGATGGTCGCGGCACATTGATTGTACGGGGCCAGCACAAATTGCTCGATGATGTCAAAGCCACAGACGATCTGGAGCGCATTCGCGAACTGTTTGAAATTCTGGAAACCAGTAACGAGCTGGTGCGGGTGCTGGAACTGACCGAAGGCGCAGAAGGTGTGCGCATTTATATCGGTTCTGAAAACCATTTGTTTAATATGTCCGGCAGCTCCCTGATTGTAGCGCCCTATTCAGATGGCTCGAACAATATCGTTGGTGCCATCGGTGTTATCGGCCCGACCCGGTTGAACTACGCCCGTATTATTCCGATGGTCGATTACACCGCCAAATTGATAGGCCGCCTTGTAGGATAGCAACTTATTGACTACATAGCCTGTAAATCGCTTATCAAGATCAAAACCAAGGAACCACCATGACCAATAGCAGCAATGAAACGCCGCGCGAGGACGAGCCGGAATCTGCTCAGGACGCGCAGGACGAGGCTGTTGAAAAAAACGTTGCCCCATCTGATGACAACGAAGACGACAATGATGGCGCTGTTGTTGAGAACTTTCCGGACGCGACCACACCACTGGAAGCCGCTGAAAAACAGAATGCTGAATTAAAGGACCAGTTGCTGCGGGCGCTGGCCGAAACAGAAAACCTGCGTCGCCGGTCGACCCGTGAAAAGGAAGATGCGACTAAATACTCGATCGCCAATTTTGCCCGGGACATGCTGAATGTCGGCGATAATATGCGCCGCGCTATTGATGCAGCACCTGAGGGATCAGGCGAAGGCGACGATGCCATGGCCAGTCTTGTCCAGGGTGTGGAAATGACCGAGCGTGAATTGCTCGCGACTTTTGAGCGTCACGGCATCAAGGCAATCGAGCCCATGGGCGAGAAGTTTGATCACAATCTGCATCAGGCCATGTTTGAAGTCCCCGGCAACGATACCGCACCTGGAACTGTCGTGCAGGTCATTCAGGCCGGATATGTCATTGGCGAGCGCCTGTTGCGCCCGGCCATGGTTGGCGTATCGAAGGCTGCCGATGCTGCTCCTGCGGATGGCGATGGTGATGCAGGTGGTCAGGTGAATACTTCCGCTTAAGTCGGAATTGCCCTGGTTGAAACACCTGCGGATTGTAACAGTTTGCAATGCAACGAAGGTATGAAACCAGGCGAACCGGTTAAGACCGGTATCGCCCTGAGGGGAATGTTCCAGTCACCGATGTGACCTGATCTGTCCGGTCGCTACCGTCGGTTTATTGCGCGGTCAGAAAATCTATTGCACCCAGTGCCCATATGGCCAGAACAAGGGCAATTGCAATTGCCGGTGCCCAAAGCACAATGTTGCGGGGTAGTTTACGCCGTGGCATTCGCTTCTTTTCCATATCCCTGTGACCCGTGCCGTCCCCTTCGGCGATCACACCCGTCGCATCGCTAATCAGCTGATTTTGTCCCCGTACATGCTGCATTTGGATGTGTCCGTTGTGGCCGGGTCAACTCCCGATTTATTGCGGCATTTTTGCCGTCTATAGCTTTGATCATATGTCACTGACACGACCCAATGATCTGTGGCATAGGGTCGCATCATGCATCGCCTGATGGCGATGGGCAGGTTGGCGGGGCATAAAAATTCAGCCGGACGCGCATGAAGTCGGGCAGGTAATGGTCGTGTCATTTGCAGAAATATCGCGGCTCTGGTTTCGAGTTTCGCAGAAA
>Ga0209054_1001635_pt1 | contig 12123 bp, 21 predicted proteins | sample SaaInlV_DNA_200m_FD_184689 | JGI IMG/M metagenome (GOLD analysis project Ga0209054, IMG submission 184689) | Marine microbial communities from expanding oxygen minimum zones in the Saanich Inlet - SI075_LV_DNA_200m (SPAdes) (version 2) | ecosystem: Environmental > Aquatic > Marine > Unclassified... | reverse complement strand
ACACCTGTTGAGATGACTGATGCTGAGGTTACTACTATGATTCAGGATTGGGTAGCGAGTAAATAAAAGGAGAGCAATATGTCAAATGCGAGAAGGATAGCAGATTTATTAGATTCGTCAGGTGACGTATTAGGCACCAATTTAGATAATGTTACTACATATTCAGTAGGAGACGGTGGTTTAACTACCAATGACTTTACAGATGCAGACCATACTAAATTAAATGCCATAGAAGCATCAGCTACAGCAGACCAAACAGGTGCTGAGATTAAAACAGCGTATGAAGCGGAAGCTAACGCATATACTGATACTAAAGACACTAAACTAAGTGGTATAGCAACAAGCGCTAATAACTACTCACACCCTTCCGGCGCGGGCAATAGCCACATACCTACAGGGGGTTCTGTGGATCAATTATTAACTAATACTGCTTCAGGTACAGGAACGTGGCAAGATGCTCCAGTTTCCTTACCTAGCCAAACTGGTAATGCAAACAAGCAATTAACAACAGATGGTTCTACGGCAAGTTGGGCAGATACCAGTATCACATTAGACTCCCCTAGCATAACAGGTACTCTATCTATAGATTCTGATGGTACTGTAACTCACACTATTGGTAACTGGTCTGAAGAATTAACCTATGTTATCACTCCCACTAACTGTACTGTTGGTTCAATCAATACTTCTGGTGAGTTTGTTATAACTCATACGAGTGGTGTTCCTTCATATACGATTAAAGCAACAACAGACAACTTAGGTTTAGATGACAGTTCTTTAGTTACTAAGAATATGGTGGTTAAACTAACAGCACCTACTATAAGTAGTCCTGCTGATACGACTGTTACTACTAATGTTGTTTACACAGTAACTTCAACTGACTCTAATGATGACAAGATTATCTTAGATATGGGTACTAGCAATTTCACTTATCAAAGTGTCGATGTTGGTTCAGGTTCAAAGGTAGGTAATACTGTAGAGGTAACTGGATTTACTACTGGTAATCCTGCTATCACTATTCAGTTTACTGCATTAGGTACTTATGCCTCAGTTAAGGCTAAGTCAACTAAGATTGATGGTACTTACGGTGATTCTGATTATAGTTCTACTGACAGTATTCTAATTTATGAACAACTATCAGCACCTAGTTTAAATGCACCTGCTGATTCAGATGATGCAACAGCAGTTACTTACACTATATCAAGCATTAACGCTAACGCTACTAAGGTTATCTTCGATGCTCAAAGTTCTAACTTTACTTATGGTTCGGTAGGCTCAGGCTCAGGTTCTAAAGTAGGTAATACTGTTGAGATTACTGGTTGGTCAGGTACTTCTGTCACAGTTACTTTAACTTATACTACTGCTGCAACTTATAGCAACAGAGCGAAGGTACAATCTACTAATGCTGCTTACACTGATTCTGCTTACAGTTCAACAGACAGTATTGTTATTAGTGCTTCTTGGGTATTTCAAGGTAGTAACTATGGATTTACTGCTGGTGGCTACACTTCAAGTGGTACTATTGATAAGTTTGCCTTTAGTTCCAACACCACTGCCTCAGACCACGGTGACTTATCACAAAGCAGGAGTGCTTTATCAGGTCAATCTTCATCAACAGATGGCTTCTCTTCAGGTGGTGGTGATACTGCTGGTTCTGCGGTAGACACTATTGATAAGTTTTCTTTTTCATCAAATACAACCGCCACTGACCACGGAAACCTAAGTGGAACAACAGGGGCAGCAGTAGGACAGTCCTCTACAGATTATGGTTTCGTATCAGGGGGTAATTCTGGCTCTAATGTAGTTAATAAGTTCTCTTATTCATCTAATGTAACAGCCTCCGACCACGGAGATTTGAGTTTAGGCAGATATGCAGGGGCTGGTCAATCTTCTGCTAATTATGGTTATTACACAGGAGGTCTGGTTGGTGGAAGGGTAGATAATATTGATAAATTTGCTTTCTCTAGTAATACCACAGCAACAGATGTAGGAAATCTAACATCTATTATGAGCCAATCATCAGGACAGTCATCAACAGATTATGGTTATACATCAGGTGGTTATAATACTTTCTATACTAATGTTGTTCAAAAGTTTAGTTTCACTTCAGATAGTGATGCTACAGACCACGGTGATTTAAGTGATACTAACATAATGGGTGGTGGAACTTCTTCAACGACTAACGGATTTATAGGGGGGGGTGGTACTAGTGCTGGTGCGGTAAACACGGTGGATTCTTTTGCTTTCAGTTCCAACACAACTGCTTCAGACCACGGTGATTTGAGTGTCGCTAGACACGGTTGTTCAGGAACACAATACTAATGAATACTCAAAAGAAAGTAATACAATTAAAAGAAGAACATAAGCAAGTAGCAATCAAGGATTTATTCCCTGAGTCTAAGTCTTATGGTGGTAACTCACTAGCAACTAATATTGAGAACGCTGAACTTGCTATTGCTAATGTTCAGTACACAGAACGGATATGGGATAGAAGTAGAAGCCAGTGGATGTTAAAGCATCTAACTTGCTCACAAGCAGATGGTTGGTTAAGATTAAGACAGATTGGTGCTGAGATGAGTCGTAAGCGTATGGCACTCAACGAGGCTAAGTTTGGTTATCTAAAGAAGAAGATGAAGATTGGTGTTAAACGTGAAGAGATGGACAAGGCTTCACCTGCTAACTACCGACTACTTGAAGTTGAGATAATGGAATTAGAATCACAGATGCAGGAAGTGATGGTTAAGGTTGAGGGTGCTTTAAAAGAAGTACAGACACTATCGGGTATGCACGATTCACTTAAAGAACATCTAGGTGAGATTAGTGAAGAAGAATTTGAGAAAGCACAAACCAAAGGTCACATTAAAAGAGCGATGCAACAATCAATTCGTGAAGTTAGAGAATGTGGTCGTATCAAGACTGGCAACCAAGAGTACCTTGAACAATCAGGTGTATGTGTAACTCACGCCTTCGGTTTAATTACTGATTACCTTGAGCAAGAAAAGAAAGCAAAAAACACAACCTTACTTCATTCATTCTTAGATGCGGTAGCAGAGGAATTAGAACCTGTTGCTGATTTACAGTTAGAGATATTTGGATTCGATAAAGATACCGACTTATCATTAACCTACAAACCAGAAATAGATACGGAGTAATTATGATTATTTTAGAATACAAATTAGATGCGGCTGAACAAGGTATGAGATGCCCTGCTTGGATTGACGATGGTGGTTACTGGAAAAACGGTGATAAACTTGTAGGTGTGACTAGGGATAACCCTGAGTTTCATATACCATCAACGGTAGTTAGATTAACATCAGCAGAATTAGTCACTAGACAGTTAGCAATTCACGCTATAACCCCTATGATGAAACATACAGATGACCCTTCAGATACACCTGTTGAGATGACTGATGCTGAGGTTACAACTATGATTCAGGATTGGGTAGCAAGTAAATAATGGAGCAGAGGATTGAACGCTTAGAGCAAACAACTACTAGACACGATGAGCAGATTGCTACTTTGTTCAGTAAGGTAGATGATGTTAATTGTAGATTAGATAAGATTATTCAGATAATGACCAGAGTCCAGTATGGTATGTACGGTGCTATTGTTTACTATGTTCTGAGCGAGTTTGGCTTCTTTAGCAGCATTTAAAGCAGCTACCTGATGTTTTGGTTGGTGGTTAATGGAACACCAATCGCTTATCTACCTGACGTTTGGAACATACCACTTAACATCATGATTATCTAGGGGAGTTATGAAAAGAATACGAACAACAAACCATCATATTCTCCCTAGTTTTACCAGTGAGAGCCAAAATACAATAGAATACGAGTGTTTAGTTGGCATCTTTAATTGAATAGATACAAAGCATAGGAGTTTGTAATGAAGAAATATCTAACAAGAAACGAGAAAGGTCAATTCATTCACACTGTATGGTGGCAGAAGATAACCTATGTTATCAAAAGGTGGTTTAAATGATTACATTGTTGATTAATTTCGCTTCTATCGTAGCAGGTTACGGTATGAAGTTAATTGCTTTGGGGCAACAAGCAAAGCGTGAACAGCAGACACAAATGTTAGATGCTTTCGCTGCTAGGAGTAACAGTATTCAAGATGCTCGGGTTGCTGAAAGTAAAGAATCCCCTATGTCAGCATTTAACCGTAGGGTGTTTATCTTTACGGTACTTGCTTTGATGGTGTTCGTTCAAACAGTACCAGTATTTTGGAATGTTCAGACGGTAGTGCCAACAGTTGTTGAGGGCTTCTCATTACTTGGCTTTGAGATAACACCTGATAGAACTGAATATGTAACCGTTAAAGGTATGTTACTTATCCAAGAAACTAGAGAAGTATTTGTAATGATTGCTGAACTATGGTTCGGTGGTCAAATGGCTAAAGGTCGATGATGAAAGATATTAAAGGTTATGAGGGTTTATATGCTGTTACTGAAGAAGGTAATCTGTGGAGTTATCCTAAAAGAAACAACCCTAATGGCAGATTTCTAAAAGCAGGTAGAACAGGAAATGATTACTGGACTATAAATCTACATAAGAAAGGTGACAAACAAAGGTCTTTTTATATTCACAGGATAGTAGCGGAAACTTACATTGGTAAGATAGATGGTAAAGATTGTATCAATCATATTGATGGCGACAAATCAAACAATAAAAAGTCTAACCTAGAGTGGTGTACTTACAGTGAAAATCATACTCACGCCTACAGTAAAGGATTGCATAAAAGGTCTGTGTCGGTTGATGAAGCCTCGGAAATATGTGAGGCTTATGCTACAGGTTTGTTTTCACAAAGGGAAATTGCAGAGTTTATTGGTATCGCCCGTTCTACGGTAGGCAGGATTATTAAAGGCGGTTGGAATATTGTTTCAATGGCTAAAGGATAACATAGGTTATTATTATGATTAAAGTAAACTTTGGAACTGAAAAGACACCTGCATGGCGTTATGTTCAACATAGGATGAAGAAATGAAGATAGAACTACAGATTAGTTTATTCGTAGTTTTAATGCTAGTCTTAATCTTAAACTATGGTTAAAGACCCGAGGATGAAAGTATGAATAAATGTTCAATAACAGCGTTTTTAATAGGTATTTTTATAACCGTATCATCTTTAGCCTTTTTTGGACAAATGTTTCAGATGCCAAGTAAGGCGTTTCAGATGGGTAGTCAGATGATGTTTGCTGCACCTGAACCTGCCAAGTGCAACTGTGCTTGTTCAAATAATCCTTAACAACAACCGAGATAACGGACAGAAGTAATTCCTACCGTACATCATCTTAGTAACACTCTGCTGAGAGTCTAATACCAAAGGTGCTTCAACTTTAGACCCACCAAGATTGTGTTGCTTATTATAATTGGGTTGTTTTGATAATCGTTTTATATCAGTAATTCCGTTTGATAATCTATTACGACAAGTACATAGTGGAACACCATATTTGTTTGAGACTTGCCTTGCTGTTTGTGTAGTTCCGTCAGACAGTGTGTATTCCTTGCACTTGTAAGTACGCTTAGGTCTATTAGCACCAACAACTCTAAATACAGAAACAGGGTCGGTGAATTTATCAAGCCTACATCGTGCCGCAGGTACTGATACTCTTAGTTTCTTTGCTAACTCGCATGGTGTTATCGTTACGCCATTGTCTAGCGTGTAAATCTTTTGTGGTTTATTTGCGCTCATTAGAATAATACTCCTTGTGAAAATCTTGCTTCTGCAATTTTTATGTAATCGGGATTTAACTCAATCCCTAAATAATTTCTTCCTAACTCTCTAGCGACCCAACCTGTAGTTCCGCTACCAAAGAAAGGGTCAAGCACTACATCGCCTTCCTTAGTTCCTGCTCTGATACACAGTTCGGGCAACTTAGTAGGGAACACAGCGAAGTGTGCCTCTTTGTATGGCTTGGTAGTTATTGTCCATACAGACCGTTTGTTACGCATACCATTGTCCACATATTCGTTTCCACTTTTTGTAGCGTGTTTAGGGTCATCGCTATCTCCGTACTTATTGCCCCCGAACTTAATCCCTGTTCGTTTTCCCATTGCTTTCTCTTTTGAGTCGTAATCGTACAACCTGTCTCTAACTATACCACTGGGTCTATTCTCGAATGTGGTCGATTTCTCTTTAAGAGCGTCAGCGTCATAGTAATACTTAGGTGACTTACTTAGTAGAAAAATGTACTCATGCGCCTTGGTGCAACGGTCTGTAACAGGTTCGGGCATAGGATTGGGTTTGTGCCAAATAATGTCTTGTCGCAGATACCAACCATCGGCTTGTAACGCTAGTGCAACTCTCCAAGGGATACCAACCAAGTCTTTAGGTTTAAGCCCTTGAATCTTGTTATTAACAGCCTTTTTCTGACCACTCCTGCCATCGCTATGCTTAGGGTCTTTAGAGACTCCTTTATGACCTGTTCCGCAGTAACTATCGCCAAGGTTAAGCCACAGAGTTCCGTCATCCTTTAGTACGCGCTTAACCTCTCTGAAAACCTTGACCATGTTCTCAACGTATTCTTCGGGGGTCTCTTCGAGTCCGAGTTGGTTGTCCACACGAACAGCACCACATCTCTTACAGACGCTTTTGTAAATACCATCACCTACTGAGCCTTCAAGATTAACGTGTCCTGTAGTGCAAGATTCTGAAGCCTTACTATCTCGCTTATGACTACAGTTCTCGTCACCACCTTCCCAAGTGGCAGTGCCGTAATCACGTAACCCCCAATAAGGTGGCGAGGTAACACAACACTGTACGCTGTTGCTCTCGATGTCCTTGGCACGTTCTAAGACGTTGCCTTGAAGTATCGTATTAATCATTACTCATCCCTTGCCTTCGGATTCCAAGTTGGATGCCACCGCTTATAGAATGATTTAGTCCAAACGGTTCGTAGTTGATTCAAGTCCTTGCACAAGATGGTAACAAACATTCTTTCGTCTTCACCAAACTCATCGGTACATGAATCCACGCTGACTACACGCCAAGCCTCGAATCCATGCCACCACCAAGTAGTTCCTATTTCGGGTTGGTTCATGATGCCACCTTCGCTCTACGTTTAGCATTGTTCTCAAGTCTCACCTGCTCGTTCTCTTCAGCAAACCATTCTGCGATGACCGAATCTTTAAGTTGTTCAGTGGTCATGCCTGTGGTGTTGCTTAGAACTTTGAGGTGTCTAGGTCTAACAACCAATGTGTGATAGAAAGCCTCTCTCTCGTTTTTAAATTCAAAGACATATCCATCGCCTTCGTATTTGAAATTGTCTAGTGGTAGGTTATTCATTTTGTATCTCCTGTTTTATTTAAAGTACCGAACCGTTCCTCGATTCGATAAAGACATTATACAGCATACAATACAAGAAGTCAAGCATTATTTACAAAAAGACTAAAATAAATTAAAACGGTATAAATCTAAAAGGGTATTTCATCGTCAAAACCATCGGTTGCAACAGGTGCTATTGGTTCTTGTGCTACTTGAGGAGCGTTATTTGTGTTTGGCGCTACACTAGGATTGTTATTGGAGTCTGACCTACTATCTAGCATCTGTAAAACACCCCCAAATCCCGACAAAACGACTTCAGTGGTGTATTGGTCTTGTCCTTCCTTATTTTGCCACTTACGGGTCTTTAACGCACCCTCGACATAAACCTTAGAACCTTTGTGTAGGTACTGCTGTGATATTTCAGCCAACTTACCGAATATGACAACACGATGCCACTCAGTTTTCTCTTTCTTTTCACCTGTCGTTTTGTCTGTCCAAGACTCTGATGTTGCTATTGCAAGGTTTGCTATTGCATTACCGTTAGTTGCGTATTTAACTTCAGGCTCTCTGCCTAAGTTTCCTATTAGTATTACTTTATTTATTCCTGACATAATTGTCTCCTTTTTGGTTTAAAAGTGGTCACTTACGCACTCGGCTGTGACCTTACCGTTCTATAACTCCACAGAGGATGTGTTTCTGTGGAAGAAGGTGCGCTCTCCCTAAGTTACTTAATTTAAAGAGTCCGTATCGTGGACAAACCGCACTTTTCACCTTTAATTATCGAGGAATGGAGATTAAACTTGAGGAGATTATTCTAATTACCCCGACTGTCCAATATAGGTAGTGACACCCGACAGTTCTTTTATTATAACTTACTCATCAGGTGATAACTTACGCAATCCCTCTTTGATGACTACTTGTTCAGAACTGTCAAACGCCTTCCAAATATCGTTCTTTTGACGTGAGGTTAGTTCATTCCAAAGTTGTTTAATCCCATCAAAGTCTGACTCGCCCACAACCTCTTTCAGAGCGTGTACATATTCATCGCGCTCACCGTTTTCCCAAACAGGAATATCGGGTAAGTCTTCACCTGCATAGATGTATAAGCCCAAACCATGACGAGCAATACATTTAGTGATAGAACGTTGTATAGACGTGTTCACATTCATCGAAGTGATACTATCCATAGGTATTGACTTGTTCTTAAAGTCTAAGACAGGCAGGTACTCAATATGCTCAAGACCTTCTATCGTTACACTTGTCTTCACCCAAGCACTCTTACCATCATGGTGGTACAACCAACCATCTTCATTCTCATAGACATGGTAGTTTGCTTCGGGGTATTTTTTCTTAACCTCTGACCAAGCCCAAGCCCACGACAGGTAAGTTAGTTGACCCTTCTGCTCTGTGTGTTCGTTTACGTTTACTTTGTTTAGTGTGTTAAATACGTTCATAACTACCCCCAACTAAATAGACATTTGCGTTTGGCAAGTCTAACTATCTCGCTCATAGCATCGTTCTTGGTTATATTGTTTTCCTTAGCAATTTTTGATACAAAATCAAAGTCATCCTTATTGGCATTAATACAATACCCTTTAGGGTTAATTGATTTAGGTTTCAAGTCCTTATTGGCAATGTATTTACACACTGTCGTATAACCTAAAGACATCGCTCTTGCTATCTCATTCTTATGAACACCTGCGTCAAACATTGTTCTTATTGTTTTCACTTGTTTAAGTGTTAGGTTTTTTCCTTTCATCAGTCATCTCCTAATATTAAATATAAAACAAAGGCTTGATAAAGGATAGCCACTCCTACTAATATCTCAAACATCATAACCCCCACCTGTATCTTGCAACGTTACAGTTCTCACCAAATCGGTTATGAACCTTCTTACGGTTGCTGATAATATTATGACCTTGTTTCCTTAGTCTAAAAATACAAGCAGATAACCTATAGATGCCTAACTCTTTCCATGCCTCTAATGGGTCAATCTCGTTGTTGTCTTTTAAATAATCTAATAATCTTTCGTCTTGTGTCATTTCAATCTCCGTTTTAATGTAAAAAGTTTTGTAGTTCTTCGTAAACAAACTGAGAGTCATCATTAACTTTGTCTAACTCTTCGTCTGTCAGCCTAACCCCTGTGTCCTTGAACTCTGCCTCTATAATGAAGGAGTCCTCAAATTCGGGGTATTGGTTGCTATCCCAATCCATATCAATTACCGTAATGTTCTTGAAGTTAATGCTCATTTGCCAAACCCCAAACTATCTATTAAATCATCAATCTGCTCTTTAGGATTTCCGAAAGCCTTGTCAATTTCTTGAGCGTATTGCTCAGTCTGCATGTAATCTTTCATGTCGGGTTCTTGGTCGTGATGGTAGTCTTGTGGTTGTGTGTTATCTACGTCAATCATGTTATAACTCCCATCCGTATTCATCTAAAAGCATTTCAGATAATTCTGATTCAAAGTCATACCAAACATCATCGTGTTCATCAACATAGTGAAAGTTTGATTTCTCAACCATTTGATTAACACTTGTTGCCATGTGAAGAATTACGTGTAAAGGCACATCGCAAATAGGTGTCTCGTTAAGGTTATGTTCAAACGATTGCTTTATAAGTTCGATTGAAGTAAGGTATTCGTCTAGTGCTGTGTCGTAACAAGCCTCGTATCGTGTTGACAAGTGGTCAGCCTCTTCGTGTTCTCTGTTAGTCATTCTGCTCATTTTGTATCTCCTATTTTGTTTAAAAGTTAGTGTTTGGGTTTGTTTGCGCTTGGTTCTCAACATAAGCACAAGTTATACCGAAGTGTCTAGGTGCGCCACAACCATCGTAATCATCTTCATGGAACATAACACCTTTCTTTTCTAGTGAAGATAAGTAACCACCTACTTGTGATTCTGTAAGGTTAGGGAAGAAAGAGAAAACTTTTGGTAAAACCCAAGTAGTTCCATTGTCATGAGTTAAGTCACTCCAAGTTTCACAACCTGTCCAGTTCTCTTTAGCAAATGTGTTTACAAAGTTCTGTTCGTTTTTTGTTAGTGTGTTCATTTTGTATCTCCGTTTTATTTAAAGGTTTAACTCAATTTCATAATCAAGTTACTGCGTATTGTACAGTAGGTGATACTAGGTGTCAACAACTAAATGCAAATAAACACTATTTTTTTACTCCAGTGTTGTTTTTTCTTCCCAGTGTTGTTTTTTCTTCATTTGCCCTCTTTATTTTAGACATAACTATCCCACTTCTACTCTTGTGGTAAGTGCCGTATTAGCGGTCTTAATCACATAAACCAAAGTCACGGTCTAAGAGTATCAGTTATCGAGCCGACCATGTTTGGTGGTCAACCCTCTATCTTCTTGGTCATTTCATTCCAAGCCAACTAACAAGGACTTACAAAACATTATGTTAGTATCGGTGGTTATTACAACTTACCACTGCGACCTAGTTGACAAGTGGGCAGTCATTGCTAGGATTTATATTTCTATTGCTTCTTTGAGTTGTGGTCAAATTTAAAATTAAACACCATTGCAGTGTCTTGACCAAAGTGAATACTATAGGTTATAATAGCACTCAGGTGGTCGCATCACCTAATTCAAGCCCTCGATTGATTATAGTCTTTCGGGGGTTTTTTATTGAATAATGAAAATATCATACACTAATTGAAATCGTGGTTATTCTTTTTTTTAATACTCTCTATCTATGGTGCTTTAAAAAAGGGATTTTATCCCTCAGAGGAACGTAGTGACGAGCCTTACCTAGAGAGAAGGTTGGGTGCTTCAGCACCGACCCAACAAACGAAGTGCGTTAGTTAGAGTGATAATGTTGAATCTTATACAAACTAATGTGTGGTAGATGATATAATATGTACTTAATTCAATAACAAACTACTATTATGCCAAAAGAGAAGGTTTACAAAGATGTTGATAAAACAGTTTACTTTAACTCTATTACAGATGAACTAAGACGAATAGGATTAACACAAGAGAAGACAGCAGAACTATTAGGTATTACTCGTAGTGGATTAATTCATCGTATCAATCAAGACAAGCCTTCTATTCATTGGCAAGTTTACGGATTGAGTCAATACTTTGAATATGATAATCTTGATGAGCGTGATTTATAATTAAAAGGAGAAGTTTATGTGGTGGGGTCACAATAAAAAGCAATGTGTTACAGCGTTAGTTGGTGTTAAAGAGTTACTAGACAGAATTAGTTATATGAACGACAGAGCAGTTAGACAACATACGTGTGAATCAGCAAAAGAGATTATTGATAATTTACTCAGAGAGAAGGACAAAGACAAGTGAGACATGATTACGAACATCAGGTTCAAAAGGCGATATGTCAGTACCTAGATATGAGAAAGGTGTGTTATTTTGCAATACCTAATGGTGGTCAACGTAATAAGATTGTAGCATCTAAGTTAAAGTCTGAAGGTGTCAAAGCAGGAGTTCCTGATATATGTATTGTCTATGATGGTCAGGCATACTTCTTGGAAGTTAAAAAACCTAAGACATTAGACAGTGGCAAAGGCAGTTTAAGTAAGAACCAAAAGGTTATGATTGAACGAATTAAAGAAGCAGGTGGTGAAGTAGCAGTAGTTTATTCAGTAGCAGACGTTATTGAAGCCTGTATTGAGTGGCAGATAAACGTACTATGATTGAATTATACAAAGGTGATTGTTTAGAGGTGATGGATAGACTCATTGCTGATGGTGTTAAGGTAGATGCTGTTATTACATCTCCACCTTACAATGCAAAAAAAGAATATGAAAAAGAATTATCACTATCAGAATATAAAAAGTTTGCTGAAAAATGGGTTGGTAAGATAGAGAAACTTTTATCTGACAACGGTGTATT
>Ga0209054_1001604_pt1 | contig 12310 bp, 11 predicted proteins | sample SaaInlV_DNA_200m_FD_184689 | JGI IMG/M metagenome (GOLD analysis project Ga0209054, IMG submission 184689) | Marine microbial communities from expanding oxygen minimum zones in the Saanich Inlet - SI075_LV_DNA_200m (SPAdes) (version 2) | ecosystem: Environmental > Aquatic > Marine > Unclassified... | reverse complement strand
AATTGAAGAACACAAACTTTTTCCAAAAGTGATTCATTGGTTCACCCAAGGTAGGTTACAATTGAAAAACGGTAAGGCCTTATTAGACAACACCCCTATATGAAATTACAACTCTTCTTAATATTAGTAACATTGAACAATGCTACTATGGCACTCAATCCTTTTATAGCAAAATACAAACTTACTATCAATGGCCTTTCAATCGCAACCGAAACAAGAATTCTTAATCAATTTGGAGATGACTACATATATACTGCCAATGCCAAAACTTCAGGAATAGTCAAGTTACTAGGTGATATATCCATTGATGCAAGAAGTTTATTTTCAATTAACCGTAATGGTGTTGATTCTCAGAGTTACTTGATCAATGAAAATAAAAATGGGAAGCTTGCAAAGAATTATGCGATCAACATTTCTTCTAAAAACAATATGGCCTTATCTGCATCCACCCTATCTAACCCTGAAGCCATTATATTAAAATCTACAGGTAAAAACATAGTTGACCCTTTAAGCTTATTTATGGCGTTATCGTATGATTTAAGAAAACACCCTAACAAGACAAAATTTGACTACCAAGTAGCTGATGGGAAGTCAATCGAACAACAGCAATATGTAAAAAATTCAAATGAAACTATAAATATTGACAAAAAACCAATAGAAGTAATAAAGGTTACAAAGACGGGGTCTAATAGTATTCAGGCTTTTTTCTCGCCAAAACACCAATATTTACCTGTGCTTATAAAGAAAAATAAAGGCAATAAAAAATATAGTTATAAATTAATTGAACTTAAAATCAATAAAAAACAAACGGAAAATTTAAAGGTAGTTTTTTAAATATTGTCCGGTGTAAGAGCCTTTGGTTTTTGCAACTTCTTCAGGTGTACCAGTTGCGATAATCTTCCCGCCTTTGTCGCCACCTTCAGGCCCCAAGTCCACAATCCAATCTGCAGTTTTAATAACATCAAGATTATGCTCAATAATGACAATAGTGTTTTCACGCTCGCGCAAACGATTAATTACTGCTAGTAATTGCTTGATATCATGAAAATGCAGGCCTGTGGTTGGCTCGTCTAAAATATAAAGGGTTTGACCCGTATCGGCTTTAGACAGCTCTTTGGCCAATTTAATACGCTGCGCTTCACCACCAGATAGAGTTGTAGCATTCTGCCCTAAAGTGATATACGACAGACCAACATCCATTAAGGTTTGTAATTTTTGTCTAATTTTAGGCATGGGCTCAAAAAAATCCACCGCATCTTCAACTGTCATCTCTAAAACTTGTGCGATGGTTTTTCCTTTATAGAAGATTTCCAAAGTTTCTCGGTTGTATCGATGGCCATTACACACATCACAAGGTACGTAGATATCTGGCAAGAAGTGCATCTCCACTTTGATTAAGCCATCGCCCTTACAAGCCTCACAGCGACCGCCTTTAACATTAAAACTAAAGCGACCAGCCTTATAGCCACGTGATCGCGCCTCTAAAGTTTGTGAGAATAAATCACGAACCAATGAAAATACCCCTGTGTAAGTAGCTGGGTTTGAGCGAGGTGTACGGCCAATCGGGCTTTGATCAATATTAACGACCTTATCAAAATACTCAATACCCTCAACAGAGGCATGGGGTGCAGGTGTTGTTTGTGCACGATTAAGCTCTCTAGCAGCCAAAGAATACAAAGTGTCATTAATCAATGTAGATTTACCAGATCCCGACACACCAGTGATACAGGTAAGTACTCCGACTGGAATTGATAAATCAACTTGGTCAAGGTTGTTACCTGAAGCGCCCTTAATTTTTAACCAATTTTGTGAAGTTTTTCGCTCATTCGGAACCGCAATACTTTGACGACCACTAATATAATCACCCGTAAGTGACTTAGGATTGTCAGCAACTTCTTGAGGCGTGCCACAAGCGATAATCTCACCACCATGGATACCTGCACCTGGGCCAATGTCAATCACGTAATCTGCCTGCCTAATTGCATCTTCATCATGCTCAACCACAATCACCGTATTGCCAATATCTCGCAAATAAGTCAGTGTACTTAATAATTTTTCATTATCTCGTTGATGCAGTCCAATTGACGGCTCATCCAGCACATACAAAACACCCATTAAGCCTGCACCTATTTGACTAGCCAGGCGAATACGTTGTGACTCACCACCAGATAAAGTACTAGAGCGACGCTCTAAACTTAAATATTCTAAACCTACATTAATTAAGAATTCCAAACGCTGGATAATTTCCTTCAAAACCTTGTCTGCAATCTCTCCACGCGCACCTTCAAGCTTTAAACCTTTAAAAAATTGATGAATATTGGCAATTGAAAGCTTAGAGAGTTTAGATAAATTGTGATCACCAATAAAGACATTTCTGGCTGACTCATTAAGCCTCTCGCCTTCACAGCTACCACAGTTTTTTGTTACCACATAGCGTGATAATTCTTCACGTACAGATCGAATTTCGCTTTCTTCATAGCGTCGCATCATTCTTGGAATAACACCATCAAATGGCTTGGCTTTATTTGACCAACCTTTACGTCCTTTAATTCTTGAAAAATCAATTTCATCATCACCACTGCCATACAAAACAACGTGCTTATGCTCATCGCTCAATAACTCATACGGAGTATCAATACTAAAATTGTAATATTGCCCTACCAGCATTAAGATTTGATAAAAATAAGCATTCGATCTGCCCCAGCCATAAATTGCACCATCAGCTAAGCTAAGTTCTGGATTAGCCACAACCTTACTTTCATCAAAAACATCTTTAACGCCTAATCCATCACAACTTTGGCAAGCACCTACTGGGTTATTAAATGAGAATAATCTTGGTTCTAATTCTTCCAATGAATAGCCGCATTCAACACAAGAAAACTTGGCCGAAAATACCAGCTCATCTTGTATTGAGTCTTCATCCATTGATACAACACGCACCAAACCCGCACTCAAATTAAGCGCCGTTTCTAAAGATTCAGATAAACGAGCTGTAATATCTTTTCTAACCTTAAGACGATCAACCACGATTTCAATGGTGTGATGTGTTTTACCATCAAGCTCGGTCATGTCATCTAAGTAAATAATTTCCCCATCAACACGCGCACGTAAAAAACCCTGATGAGATAGCTCATCTAGCATTTTTGTATGGCTACCTTTACGATTTTGCACCACAGGTGCAAGTAGCATAATCTTTTCACCTTCAGGTAGTAGCATAATACTGTCTACCATCTGTGAGATAGTTTGAGAAACTAAATCAATTTTGTGCTCTGGGCACTTCGGTAGTCCAGCACGCGCAAACAACAACCTTAAATAATCATAAATTTCAGTAATGGTACCAACAGTTGAACGCGGATTATGAGAGGTGGCTTTTTGTTCAATAGAAATAGCAGGAGACAATCCTTCAATATGATCCACATCAGGCTTTTCCATCAAGGATAAAAATTGACGCGCATAGGCCGACAAAGACTCTACATAACGACGCTGCCCTTCAGCATAAATTGTATCAAAAGCTAGTGATGACTTGCCCGAACCAGACAAACCAGTAATCACAACTAGCTTGTTTCTTGGGATGTTGATATCAATATTTTTTAAATTGTGAACGCGAGCGCCACGAATGCTAATCTGATCCATAAAAGCCTAAATTATGTCGGACAAAGGGTTCATTATAACGAGCAAGATAGGTAAAATCCATTTATTCTATATGACTTTTATTTAATATTTAAAACAACCCATGAGCAAATACAAACGCATCTTATTAAAACTCAGTGGTGAAGCCTTGGCCAGCTCTGAAAACACGGTTGACCCAGTAACACTAGAAAAAGTTGTGGGTATTATTAAATCCGTTAAAGACCAAGGTGTTGAAGTGGGTATTGTTGTTGGCGGCGGTAATATTTTCCGCGGCGCAGCACTAGCTGAATCAGGCATGAACCGAGTAACAGGCGATCACATGGGTATGCTGGCTACTGTGATGAACGCCTTAGCCATTTCAGATTCTTGTCGTAAAAATGATGTTGACGTGCTGGTTATGTCTGGCTTCCCAATTGGTGGTGGCGTTTGTGAACCCATGGATCACAACAAAGCTAAAAAGGCATTAAGCGAAGGTACTGTGGTTATTTTTTCAGCAGGTACAGGCGCACCTTGCTTTACTACCGATACAGGCGCAACGCTTAGAGCAATTGAAATTGGCGCACAGGCTGTCTTTAAAGCCACCAAAGTAGATGGTGTTTATACAGCCGATCCAATGAAAGATCCGAGCGCTACACGCTACGACACATTAAGCTTTGATGAAGCCATTGAAAAAAATCTGCAAATTATGGACACCTCGGCATTCGCCATGTGTCGTGAGCATAATCTTGAAATTTGTGTCTTTAGCATGCTTGAAGATACCAACACATTATCCAATATCTTAAAAGGCAACCCTCTAGGAACAATTGTAAGGAACTAACTATGCTAAACGAAATACAACAAGATGCTAATGATCGCATGAATAAAACCATCGCATCATTAGAAAATGCTTTTAGTAAAATCAGGGCGGGTCGTGCGCACCCCTCTTTGCTTGAGCAAATTCAGGTAGATTATTACGGCTCAATGGTGCCAATCTCACAAGTGGCCAACATCAGTGCAGAAGATTCACGCACACTTAAAGTATCGCCATGGGAAAAAGACATGGTGGCTGTTGTTGAAAAAGCCATCATGACATCTGACTTAGGTCTTAACCCACAAACTGTTGGGCAAGTTATGCGTATTCCACTACCACCACTCACAGAAGAACGTCGTCGTGAATTAGTACGTGTGGTTAAAGACGAAGCTGAACACGCCAAAGTCGCCATTCGCAATATCCGACGTGATGCTAATTCTGATTTTAAAGAATTATTAAAGGAAAAAGAAGTCTCAGAAGACGATGCACGCAAAGCAGAGGACAATATTCAAAAAATTACTGACAATCATGTAAAGTCAGTTGATGAAAAACTTAGCGAAAAAGAAAACTCATTACTTGAAATCTAATAACAAGACCAACAACAAGATTCAATCGACAATAAAAAAGCCCGCAATAGCGGGCTTTTTTATTAATCTAAATACTTAGCTTGCTTAAAACTCTTCAACACAAGTGTAGTAATCTGCCCATCTGTTTGGCGAGAATAATGTACCCATTGCGTCAATCGGGCCAGTATTGTAAACAGAGTTGCTGCTTAATGCATCTACAAATCGAGCAATGTTGTCATCAGACAAGCCCAGTCTATCTTTACAAGCAACATGAGCCGCTTTAGTTACAACAGCACCTGAAGGTGTTGTGCCTAATACCAACTCTTGCGGATCTTGATTACCCACAACAGTTTGATCAGCGACTGGTGCCATTTCATCAAACGACTCAACTGGACCCATATCACGGTCATCACCACCCGCCATTACACTAGTTGCTAAAGCAAATGCCGCTACAAAACTCAAGGTACTTTTCATCATTATTTATATCTCCAAAAAGGTTAAAATTAATTTATCTTTGGTTATTATAACGAGTTATTTTTTTACTGTAAATGTTTATGCTTGACGATTTTTTAAAACAATGTTCTAAATCAAAATTATCACCCTTATGTGGTCAATTAATAGATCTATCAGAGCAGGCATTCTCAGCCAATAATGGTAATATCCCTAGGTGGGAATCAGCCATTGAGTCCATTAAAACTCAGCCACAAGGAGAGACTCAATATGCCACACCTTATCTAAAAATCAATTCAAAAAATATTAACAAAGTGCAATTAGAATCTTCGCTCAAACAACTCATGCCTTGGCGCAAAGGCCCCTATCAAATCGATGACCTTCAGCTTGATAGCGAATGGCGTGGCGACATGAAGTGGGATAGAGTAACACCCCACATTCAATCATTAAAAGGAAAAACTGTACTTGATGTTGGCGCTGGAAACGGATACTTTACTTATTTAATGTCACTATCTGGTGCAAAAATTGCCCTAGGTATTGAGCCTTTTCTATTATTTAATTATCAATTTCAAGCAATACGTTCACTCATTGACAAACCGCCTAACGCTTTTATTTTGCCATTAAAGTTAGAACAAATGCCCAGTAAGGCAGTATTTGACACTGTATTTTCAATGGGGGTACTCTATCATCAAAAAGACCCTATGCTGCATTTGCAACAACTTAAAAATGTAATGGCAAAGGACAGTGAGCTTGTTTTAGAGACCTTGGTGATTAGCGCCACTTATGGCGATCAAATAATCCCACAAGATCGTTACGCCAGAATGCGCAATGTTTGGTGTCTGCCATCAACAGATACATTGCATGACTGGTTAAAGATAGCCGGCTTTAAAAATATCAAATTGGTTGATGTTACCAAAACTACACCTGAAGAACAGCGAGCCACACATTGGATTGGTAACAACACCCAATCGCTCCAAGATTTTCTCGATCCTAATGATGACAACTTAACCATTGAAGGTCTGCCAGCACCTTTACGCGCAACTGTTATCTGCAGTATTTAAAGGTATAATTGTTTAAATGTCACGCATAGTATTAACATTATTATTTTTTTTCTCATTGAATGCAGTTGCTAACATTAAAGTTGTTGCGAGCATTAAGCCCATTCATTCAATTGCAAGCGCTATCATTCAAGGTGTCGATGAAGTTGATTTGCTACTAGACTTACAACAATCAGCACATCATTTTCATCTTAAACCTTCACAGATATCATTGCTAAACAAGGCAGACTTGGTTATTGCAATCAATCCTAATATGGAAGAAGGTATTAGCAAGATTCTAACCAATTTACCAAAACAAAAAACCTTGTATGTCGTTGATAGCGAACACGACGAACACGACGAACACGACGAACACGACGAATCGAGTATCAATTACCATGTATGGTTAGATGTTTCTAAAATGCAGCTTTTTGCAAAAAAACTCACCAATAAGTTTATTAGTCTTGATCCTAAAAATAAAGCTGTTTTTAATAAAAACCTTCAAGCATTAGAGCTAAATTTATCTAAACTCGATGCCGATATCAAAGTACAACTTGACCAATACAAACGCACTCCAATAGTAAGCTATTCACAAGCGCTGGCACCTTTTTTAAATGCTAACCAACTTAATCTTATTACTTCTGTTGTTAACAACCACGAGCAAAGACTAAGTGCAAAAAGAATTTTGGACGCAAGGAAAGCAATTAAAAACAACTCGGTTGAATGTTTGCTTTCAACAGTAGAAATAGCACCAAAACGCACTCGAACTGTTGCAGAGGGTTTTAATATACAAAACATTAGTATCGATATCATTGGATCAAATTTAAATCGAGGGCCTAACCTCTATCCCAAGCTCATGCACAATATCGCCAATACGGTTGAACATTGCCTCAAATAAGATCTGCTTTTAATAAAGCATCATCCCGCTATGATGAACATGCTTTTTTACAAAAAGAAATCGCCACTCGTCTCGATGCTAAACTCGATGTTATCTCAGGCACATCAAAGGTTATTCTTGATCTCGGTGCAGGCACAGGTTTATTAAGTAAGCAACTTACCAAACGCTTTCCAGATTCACAACTCATTTGCCTTGACTTTGCTCAAGCCTCCTTAAACAACAATCCATCAAAAAATAAACTGTGTGCTGATGCTTATCATCTACCACTAGCTGATAATAGTGTTGATATGGTTATTTCAAGCCTAATGATGCAGTGGTGTCCAAATCTTAAACAGCTTTTCTCAGAATGCCACAGAGTGCTTAGAAATGATGGATTAATCTTATTCTCTACCTTTGGCCCAGACACACTTAAAGAGCTTAAAAAGAGCTGGTCAGTGGTCGATAGTGAAGCACATGTTAATACCTTTACTGATATGCACGATATTGGTGATCAAATGCTCGGTGCTGGCTTCCAATCACCAGTAATGGAAATGGAAACACTCACCCTTACCTATCAAACGGTTACGGACTTACTCAGAGATCTCAAAGCCATCGGTGCGCAAACGGTAAGCGCTCGCTCAAAATCACTCATGGGTAAAGACAAATTTCAACTGATGATTAAGATGTATGAGTCTTATCGAAAAGATGGAAAACTACCGGCCACCTATGAAGTAATTTATGGGCACGCCTGGAAAAGATCATCAACCCTTGGTGTTATCGAAATAAATAATAGCTAAAATAATAGCGGTCGCCACTTTTTACTTGCTGAAATCAATAGTTTTTAACTACCTCTGTTAACTATTTGGCGTTATTTATTGGCTCTGCTTTTTTAACTCTAATTTTATTGCCATCAACAGGCTTGCCGTTGAGCGCTTGTATGGCAGCTTTTGCATTGCCAACTTTTGCAATCTCAACAAAACCAAAGCCTTTAGATTCGCCGGTTGCTTTGTCTAATATTAGATTGCAGGATTGCACGTCCCCATGCTCTTTAAATAATTCTTCAAGTTCATTTTCTGACAGTGTGCGAGGAAGGTTTCTGATTAAAATTTTCATTTTATGATGTACTTGTTTTAACTAGGGCGAATTGTGAAGTGTGCGGCCCTAGAATAAAGAAAGTGCAAGCTTCATCCAGAAATCTGGGAACAAGCCGACCACTAAGATGAGTATGGCGTTAATCGACAACACAAGCTTTATGTCCATCGGAGCAGTAATAGTTAATTCCTGTTCGGCATCATTAAAGTACATAGACTTAATGATTTGCAAATAGTAGTAAGCACTAATCACAGCAAATACCACAGCAATGATTGCAACAGTTACAAAGCCAGCTGAAATAACCTGCTGTAAGATAAAGAACTTTGAATAAAAACCAATAAATGGCGGCACGCCTGCCATTGACAACATCACCACTAACATCATCAATGCAAACCAAGGGGAGCTCTTGCTCAAGCCTTTATAGTCAGAGATTTCTTCTGCTTCAAAGCCTTTTTTATTAAGTAGAATGATTACACCAAACGCCGCTAAACTCATTAGTACATACACCAATATGTAGAACGTGGCTGCGCCATAACCGGTGATCACACCAGTAACAAAACCTAACATCACAAAGCCAACATGAGAAATGGTTGAATACGCCAGCATGCGCTTGATATTAGTCTGCATCAATGCCACAACAGAGCCAAGTGCAATCGATAATAATGCTAAGATCATAAATAGATCTGACCAATAAGGGTGCATTGCGCCCAGACCATCAACCAATAAACGCACCAACATTGCAACAGCGGCAATCTTTGGCACGGTAGAAATAAACATCGTCACTGAGGTTGGTGAACCTTGATACACATCTGGCACCCACATATGGAATGGCACAGCGCCGAGTTTAAAGGCAATACCGATTACCAAGAATACTAGGCCGAAATTAATGATGAGTGTTTCTCTTGAGGCTAGATTTGCATCTGAGGCAAATGCTGAAATTTCGCTAATATTAAGACTGCCACTAATACCGTAAATCATACTCATACCGTAAAGCAATAAGCCCGATGCAATCGCACCTAGTACAAAGTATTTAAGTGCTGCTTCAATTGCACCTGATCGCTTACGTGCAATAGCAATAAGCGTATATAACGACAAAGATAAAATCTCAAGACCTAGATACAAGGTTAACAAACTATAGCCCGACACCATCACCATCATGCCGAGTATTGATAATAATACCAAGACAAAGTATTCACCCCTGAATAAATCATGCTGGGTTAAATAGTGACGCGAGTACACCATCGCCACCATGGCTGAGCCCATCATAAAGACTTTAAATACTGAAGCCATATCATCCAATACGAATGAATTGCTAAAAATGACTGTTTCTGGATGGCCGATTAAATTAAAAGCCAGTAGCCCAGTAATAAACAAACTGATTTGCGTTAAGTAGTAAGTAACCTGTTTAAATCCTTTGGTTAAGAAAAGATCTAACAACAGCACCACGACAATTGCACTTAATAAAAAGATTTCTGGCAAAGCTACCAGTAACGACGCTGTATCAAATTGGAAAGTATTCATCATAATTTAGACGTTAATGCTTGATTTAATAAGTGGTCAATCGATGCGTGCATGACTTCAATCACTGGTTGTGGATACAAACCCATCACCAATACTGCAACTGCTAAAGTTGCCAAAATAAAGAACTCACGACCATTAATATCATTTAAAGTTTCTACTGCAGGGTTGGTAATTGGACCCCAGAATACGCGCTTGACCATCCACAAGGTATAAGCCGCACCAACGATTAGCGTTGTCGCTGCCAATACTGCATACCAAATGTTAGCTTGTACGGCAGCTAAGATCACCATAAACTCACCAACAAAACCCGAGGTACCTGGCAAGCCGGCATTCGCCATGGCGAACAACACTGCAAAACCAGTAAACTTCGGCATTGAGTTAATCACACCACCGTAAGTAGATATCTCTCTAGAATGCAAGCGGTCATACAACACACCTACTACCAAGAACATCGCAGCTGAAATAAAACCGTGTGAAATCATCTGCACCATCGCACCTTCAAGACCAAGTAATGCACCTTCTGCAGAGTCTGGCTTGTAGGCCAAAAATAAAGCAAACACACCAAGGGTTACAAAACCCATGTGTGAGATTGATGAATAAGCAATGAGCTTCTTCATGTCACGTTGTACGAGTGCAACAAAACCAATATAAACAATAGCAATCAGTGATAAAGCAATAACTACGTCTGAAAATTGTAAAGATGCGTCTGGCGTAATCGGCAATGAAAAACGGAAGAAACCATAGCCACCCATCTTCAACATGATGGCTGCTAGTATCACAGAACCACCAGTCGGCGCTTGTACGTGTGCATCTGGCAACCAAGTGTGTACTGGGAACATTGGCACTTTAACCGCAAAGGCCATAAAGAATGCCCAGAAAATCCACGCTTGCTCAGTAGCGGTTAAGCTTAAGTTGTGCATGTCTAAAATTGAGAACGAGCCACCTTTGTTGTACATGTAAATCAAAGACACCAGCATAAATACTGAACCTAAGAAGGTGTACAAGAAAAACTTCACTGCTGCATAAACACGGTTATCGCCGCCCCAAATACCGATAATCAATAACATTGGAATCAGTGATGCCTCCCAAAAAGCGTAGAAAAGAATTGCATCTAGTGATGAGAATACACCAATAATTAAGCCTTCCATCATTAAGAATGCCGCCATATAATGCGCTGTTCTTTTTTGAATCACTTCCCAACCGGCAATCAACACTAAGATGGTTGAGAACGTTGTTAAGATAATCAGCGGCATTGAAATACCATCAACACCAATATGATAGTTGATATTAAATTGTGAAATCCATGAGGCCTTTTCAACAAACTGCATTAGATGTGTCGTACTATCAAAGCCGGTATAAAGGCTTAACGACATCACAAATACCAATACTGAAATTGCCACACTTAACCAACGAGCCGTATCAGCGCGTTCGTTACCAACAAAGATAACCAGTGCACCGCCTAAAATTGGCAACCAAATTAATAAGCTTAATAATTCCATAATTAAAACTCGATTTGTAATAGTGGGTTATCGCCGGCAAACAGCACCCAAGTTAAAATAATTAATAAGCTGAAAATCATAAAGAAAGCATAATGATAAACATAGCCTGTTTGAATTGGGCGAACAACTGAGCCAATGAAACCAACCATTCTCGCACTGCCATTAACCACCATTTTGTCGATTAACCCTGCATCGGACACCTTCCACAAGAAATTACCCAGCTTCTTAATACCGCTAACAAAGACAATCTCATTAAAACGATCAAAACCGTATAGAGACTCTAAAATGTAATTAATACCTTGGAACTTAGACTGTACCCAAGTAGCCCACTGTGTACGATACAGTGAGAATACCCAAGCTGCTGCAATACCACCCACCATCATCCAAAATGGTACGGTATATACAGCGTGAGGAATCATTGCAGCTGCACCGTGGAACATCTTAGATAACTCAGTCATCGATGCATGCTTAGCAGCGTCAATAGTAATGGCATTATCCAACCAACCGTTAAACAACATTGGGTCAATGGTTAAGTAACCAATAACCGCCGAAGGAATCGCTAAGGCAATTAATGGGAAAGTAATTGATGGGGCTGATTCGTGCAAGTGCTCCTCAGTATGAGGATCGACACGTGATTCGCCATGAAACACCAAGAAGAACATTCTGAATGAATAGAACGCCGTAATAAATACACCAGCCACAACCGCGTAATAAACCCAGTCTGCATACGGTAGTGATGAGAAATGCACTGCCTCAATAATCATGTCTTTCGAATAGAAGCCTGCAAACCCTGGGAAACCAATTAGCGCCAAGGTGCCGATCAATCCTGTCCAATAAGTAATTGGCAT